>Ga0078894_10000154_pt1 | contig 42689 bp, 33 predicted proteins | sample LauGreSu1BDMLBSD_2_FD_67506 | JGI IMG/M metagenome (GOLD analysis project Ga0078894, IMG submission 67506) | Freshwater lake microbial communities from Lake Michigan, USA - Su13.BD.MLB.SD (version 4) (version 4) | ecosystem: Environmental > Aquatic > Freshwater > Lake | place: Lake Michigan...
TGCTGCAGCATCGGCCCGTGGATATTGACGGTTTCAGGAATTTCCTTTTCAGGAAACAGCGATGGAAGTGACCGATTCTTATCAGCTTCATCTGCTTGAGAAGCAGTTTGTCGCTCACAAGGCTGCGGTATCGAATCGAACTCGTGACGAGATTGATCTGGCACGTGATGTTGCTGACCGCCTCAATGCGCTCGAATACAATATGTCACGATTGCTGCTGATAGTACAGACCCTGGGCCAAATCTGCCGCAGCAAGGACATCTTCAGCGAAGCAGAATTTGATGCACTGATGCGAGCACTTGATCTTTCGGATGGGCAGGCAGACGGCGTACTCAACCCGAACTCTGTCCAAGGTATGCAGTCCGCACCACAGCCAGCGAGCGTGCTTTCGTTCCTGCAGCGGGCCGAGAAAACGGTTGCCAGCCCCGCCGATCCCAGCACATTTCTCGCACAGCTGGAGCAGCAGGGGTGACAGGTGACAGGTGACAGGTGACAGGTGACAGGTGACAGGTGACGGGGGCGTGTTCAGAATCGCTGCGGGGCTGATTCAGCGGGCCGAGGTGGGGAGCACCGGGTAGTGGGGATCGATGTGTTTTTTGGGGGGGGAGTGGCAGGGTGATGACATTCAGCAGACGCAGTTTTCTTTCAACAGCAGCGGTGGCGGTGACGTCGGGTGCGTGTGGTGGTCGGCTGGCAGCGGATGAGCCGGCGTTGACGTGGGCGGATGTTCGTGACTGGGGGCTTGAGGGGCGAGCGTTCAGCGACACTGAAAAATATTTTGATCGGCTGCCTGCGCGGGCGAAGGGAGTGGTGCGGGATGCGGTTTGGAATCTGAGCCGGCATTCAGCGGGGATGCTGGTGCAGTTCAAAACGGATGCGACGGAGATTCATGCGGATTATGCGGTGACGTCAGAAAATCTGGCGATGCCGCATATGCCGGCGACGGGGGTCAGTGGTCTGGATCTGTATGCTCGTGATACGGATGGTATGTGGAAGTGGGTGGCGGTGGTGGCACCGAAGTCACAGGCCGTGAAAACACGGATTGTCAGCGGGATTCGGCCTGGTGAGCGTGACTATGCGATTTATCTGCCGCTGTATAACGGGACTGAGCATTTGCGTGTGGGGGTACCGACCGGGGCCACGTTTATTCCGACTGCTCCGCGGCAGCAGCGTCCGATTGTGTTTTACGGCACCTCGATTACTCATGGAGCCTGTGCTTCTCGACCGGGCATGCCGCATCCGGCGATTCTTGGTCGTCGGCTGAATTGTCCGGTGATCAATCTGGGATTCAGCGGGAATGGTCGGATGGAGCTGGAGGTTGGTCAGTTTCTGGCGGAGCTTGATGCGGCGGCATTTGTGATTGACTGTCTGCCGAACATGGCGGCGGACGATGTGACCGCTAAGGCTCAGCCTTTGGTCCGTCAGTTGCGTCGTGCGCACCCGCAGACTCCGATTGTACTGGTTGAGGATCGCAGTTATTCGGGGAGCTGGCTGCTGGACGGTCAGCGGGAGCGTAATGCGGGCAGTCGGGCGGCGTTGCAGGCGGAATATCAGAAGTTGCGTGATGGGGGAGTGACGGGTCTGCATTATGTGGAGGGTGAGAGTCTGCTGGGGTCGGATCGTGATGATACGACGGATGGATCACATCCGTCAGATCTGGGATTTCAGCGGCACGCTGACGCGATGGAACCGGTGTTGCGGGTGGCGCTGGAGTTGGAGCGGTGAGTGGGGTGAGGGGTTGTGTGTTGTGAGCCGCATGACGCTGGCCAGCGGGTGAGTGTATTGTGGGGTTGTGGGTGCGTGTGTCGCCTGCGGCCAGCGTCGTTCCGTTTTCGAGTTGGTGCGGCGGTTATTGGTCGAGCAGTTGTTGCAGCAACTGCAATGCCGCTGCGCGGGTGGTGATCTGCTGGTCCAGTTGCGCGTGTCTGATGGTTTCCAGCAGCGTGCGGATGCGGGGTCCGGGCGGGATGCCAAGTGCCGCGACGTCGTGGCCTGTGATCAGTGGTGATGGGTCAAGTTGGGCGGCTGAGTGTGAGGCGAGGAAACTGCGGGCGAATCGCGTATCGTGCGAGTTGCCGTTGTGGCTGGCGTTGGTGGCTTCGGTCACCGCCAGCAGCAGCGGGCTGCACGGATGTGCCAGTAATGGTTTGATGAAATGCAGCGGTCGCTGCGCCAGCCCTGTCAGTGCTGTGCGATGTGAGACCAGCCAGCTGATCTCTGAGATTTCCTGATTGGACATTTTCAGGCGTTTCAGCACGGCGTCGATGCCGGCAAGGCCGCGGCGTCCGTCTGATTCTGACGGTCTGAACAATGGCTGCAGCAGGATGGCCCAGGCCGCTTCGGCCGATGTCGCCTGCAGACGCTGCAGAATATCGAACTGTGAGTCCGGTTCAGTGGGGTGTGGAGTTGTGGCGGTGGCAGCGACGCTGGTCTGCAATTCGGGCAGGATGACGGAAAACAGTCCGGTGTGTTGCAGCAGCCGGCAGGCCTGTGCCCGTTCAGGGTGTGCCAGCATGCGTCGCAGTTCCTGTGCAATCCTTTCGACGCTGACCTCAGTGATCTGGTGGCAGGTGTTTCGCACGGCCAGTTCGGTGGCTGGATCCAGCCGAAAGCGGAATGTGGCTGTGAATCGCACAGCACGCAGCAGTCTGAGTTTGTCTTCGTGGAAGCGAGCGAGAGGGTTGCCGATCGCCCGTACAACCTGCTGCTGCAGGTCCTGCTGTCCGCCGACATAGTCCAGAACCTGATTCTCCAGCGGATCGAAAAACATACCGTTGATGGTGAAGTCGCGTCGCTGGGCATCTTCTTCGGGTGAGCAGAAGCGAACTGAGGAGGGGTGACGGCCGTCGAGGTATTGACCGTCACTGCGGAATGTGGCGACTTCGACGGCGCCTTCGGCAGGGTGACTGCCTGGGACCATCACGACGCCGAAGGCTGCTCCGACCGGAACCGTACGATGTCGTCCGAGCAGGTTCATGACCTGATCGGGCGACGCACTGGTGGCGACATCATAGTCTTTGGGTGTGTTGCCCAGCAGTTGATCGCGAACGCAGCCTCCGGCAAACAGCGCCTGATATCCGGCTGTGCGAAGCTGTCTGACGATGGACAGTGCAAAGCGGCAGCGTGGTGAGTGGTCAGCGAGGGTCATGGAGTCTCGGTTCAGGCCAGGATTTCGCTGACAATGCTGCCGTGCACGTCGGTGAGTCGGTAGTCACGTCCCTGAAAGCGGAATGTCAGTTGCAGGTGGTCGAGCCCGAGCAGTTGGAGGATGGTGGCATGCAGGTCATGTACGTGCACTCGGCCCTCAACCGTTCCGAAGCCCATTTCGTCGGTGGCACCGTGAATGTGTCCGGCTTTGATTCCTCCACCGGCCAGCCACATGGTGAAGGCATCAATGTGGTGATCGCGGCCGGTAGTTTCCCGTGGTTCGCCCATGGGAGTGCGTCCGAATTCGCCACCCCAGATGACGAGTGTATCTTCCAGCAGTCCGCGGGCTTTGAGGTCGAGCACGAGTGCGGCTGCGGGCTGATCGACTTCGCGGCATACGGAATCGAGTGCGGAATCGAGATCTGCGCCCTTGCCTCCGTGATGGTCCCAGTCTGTGTGGTACAGTTGGACGAAGCGAACGCCACGTTCGACCATGCGGCGAGCCAGCAGGCAGTTGGCGGCGAAGGAGGCCTGTCCGGGCACGGCGCCGTAGAGATCGAGTGTACTTTTGCTTTCGGTGCTGAGATCGGTGAGTTCAGGTGCGGCGGTCTGCATGGAGAAGGCCGTTTCATAGGCTTCAATCCGCGTGCGGATTTCGGGATCGCGCACATCCTGCATGCGGAGTGAGTTGAGCTGGCCGACGGTGCTGGTGAAATCCTGCTGTGCTTCGCGGGAGATGCCGGGCGGGCTGGCGAGGTTGAGGATGGGATTGCCGCGACTGCGGAAGGGGACGCCCTGACAGGTGGTGGGCAGAAATCCGCTGGACCAGAGGATATTTCCGCCGCGGGGGCCGCGCGGTCCGGACTGCAGTACGACGAAGCCCGGCAGGCTGTCGGATTCGCTGCCCAGTCCCCAGGCGACCCACGACCCGAGGCTGGGTCGTCCGGGTGCCTGGAAGCCGGAGTTCATGAACATTTTTGCGGGACCGTGGTTGAACACATTGGTGGCGACGCTGCGAACCCAGCAGACGTCATCGACGATGCGGCGATGGTGTGGCAGGACTTCGCTGAGGTCCATACCGCAGTGGCCCCATTGGTGGAAGCGGCGATTGGAACCGAGCAGTCGTGCATCGGCAGGCAGGAAAGCGAAGCGTCGACCTTCCATCATGCTGGCTGGAGGAGCCTGGCCGTGGTAGTTGTTCAGAACGGGTTTGGGGGTGAACAGTTCCAGCTGGCTGGGGCCTCCGGCCATGAACATGAAGATGACATTTTTGGCTTTGGGGGGCAGCAGGCTGGTGCGAGCCTGCATGGCGCGGTCGGCAGCGACGGCGTCGCGGGTGAGGAGATCCGCGAGGGCGATGGATCCGAGTGACAATCCGGATTGCTGCAGGAAGGTGCGACGGCAGGCCAGTCTGTCGGTATTCCGGAAATCAGGGAGTGTCATGGCGTGGAATCTTCGGAAGCAGGCAGTGATGGAACCTGAGCGGACCGCGTGGGCGGTTGGTGGTTTTCAGTCGTCATTCTGGTCCGGTGAGCGTGAAAAATCCACTGGCAGTCCGGATTTCGGTGGTGTGGAGGGGGGATTGGCAGTGGCAGAAGCGCTGCAGTCAGATCGGTTACAGTGTTCGGCAACGGTGTCGGGACTGGGTGTGGGATTCCGAATTGCGGTGGTGTCCGACTTACACGAGTGGTCGTTGTTCTGATAAGCTGGGGGGCGTGAGCAGCGGAATTTTCGGCTGATTTTCGAGTACAGCAGCAGATTCAGTGCGGGTTTATGGCAGCAGCAGGACAGCCGGATACGAAGGAGCAGTTGCAATTCCATCTGCAGAAGTGGTGGGGTTACAGTGATTTTCGGCAGCTGCAACTGGAGTCGATGCAACTGGTGATGGAGCGGCGGGATTCCCTGACGGTGCTTCCGACTGGTGGTGGGAAGTCGTTATGTTATCAGGTTCCCGCGATGGCTCGCGAGGGTCTTGCGATTGTGGTTTCGCCTCTGATTTCCCTGATGAAGGATCAGGTGGATGCCCTGACGAACAACGGCGTGCCGGCAGCCTTCATCAACAGTGCTCAGACGGCAGACGAGAAGCGTCAGGTGGCGCGACAGATTCGTCGCAGTGAACTGAAGCTGCTGTATATTTCCCCTGAGCGTCTGCTGCAGCCTTTTACGCTGGATTTTCTGCGGGGGGTGCAGTTGAGTTTTGTGGCCATCGATGAGGCTCACTGCATCAGTCAGTGGGGACATGATTTTCGTCCGGAGTATCGCCAGTTGAGTACTCTGCGGCAGGAGTTCCCGGGGATCTCTGTTCACGGTTACACGGCGACTGCCACAGAGAAGGTGCGGGAGGATATTATCAGCCAGATGGGGCTGGAGAGTGCGGAGGTGCTGGTTGGTTCGTTTGACCGACCGAATCTGCTGTATCGGGTGGAGCGGCGTGTGGAAGTGATTCCGCAGATCCGGCAGATTCTGGACAGGCACAAGCGGGAGTCCGGCATTGTGTACTGCATCAGTCGGAAGAAGGTGGAATCGACCAGTGAGGCGCTGAACAGGCTGGGCTTCAAAACGCTGCCGTATCATGCCGGTTTGTCTGACGAGGATCGGCGGTTGAGTCAGGAGGCATTCATAGAAGAGAAGGTGCAGATTATTGTGGCCACGGTGGCGTTCGGGATGGGGATCGACAAGAGCAACGTGAGATTTGTGATACACGCGGAGATGCCGAAGTCGCTGGAGCATTATCAGCAGGAGAGTGGTCGAGCGGGGCGGGACGGTCTGCACGCGGAGTGTACGATGCTGTATTCGGCGGGTGACGCCGAGACGTGGAAGTACCTGATGCAGGATGTGACTGATGAATCCGTGCGTGCATCGGCTGAGCAGTCGTTGCGGAGCATGCAGCGTTACTGCAGCAGCATGCGCTGTCGTCATCAGATGCTGGTGGAGCATTTTGGTCAGTCGCTGCAGCAGGAACGCTGCGGGGCGTGTGATGTGTGCCTGCAGGAGATGACAGCGACAGCGGATGCGCTGGTTGTTTCGCAGAAGATTCTGTCGTGTGTGATTCGGCTGGGTGAGAAGTTCGGAGCGGCTTACACGGCGCAGGTGCTGCGTGGTTCGAAGGTCAAGCGGATCGTGGAGAACCGGCATGATCAGTTGAGCACGTGGGGACTGCTGAAGGACGTCTCAGAGACTCAGGTGCGGCACTGGATCGACCAGTTGATTTCGCTGGGGCATCTGCGTCAGGCAGGTGAGTATCTGTGTCTGCAGGTGACCGCGACGGGTCGTCAGGTGCTGCGTGGTGAACTGACTCCGGAGCTGCTGAGCATTCGGACATCGGAGTCGATGGAGCAGGCGGACGACTCGTGGGCGGGAGTGGATCGGGGTCTGTTTGAGGAGCTGCGTGGTTTGAGGACGCGGCTGGCAATCCAGCGGGGTGTTCCGCCGTACATCATCTTCAGTGATGCCACGCTGCGAGCATTGGCGCGGCATCGTCCGGTCAGTGCGTCAACGCTGCAGCAGGTACCGGGGATAGGAGCGAAGAAGCTGCAGGAGCTTGGGAATACAGTGCTGGAGGAGATACGTCGGTGGTGTACGGCGAATCGGGCTGCCGGCGATGTGGGTTTCGCCGCAACGCCGGGCAGTCTGCCTCCGGCGGCACTGACGCCATCACCGCGTCGGGTGGAGCTGGCTGAGGACTATCTGCAGTTGTTTGACGAGCAGTTGTCGATGGAGGAGATCGCGGTGCAACTGGATCGGACTCTGGATACGGTGAGCCGGCATCTGGCTCAGTATGTGGAGACTCGCAGGATCCTGGATATTGATGCGTGGGTGGATCCGGCGGTGCAGCGGCGAGTTGAGCAGTCGATTGTGCGTCTGGGTGCGGAGAAGCTGAAGCCATTGTTTGAAGACCTTGGTGGATCGGTGCCGTATCATGAGTTGCGGATAGTGGCGGTGGTGTGGACGATGCGGCAGTCGGAGGAGTGAGGGGTTGCATTCTGTGGGGCGTGTGTGTTACCGGCAGCCAGCGGCGTTCCGCTCTCGGGGTGTGGCGAGGGGGCCACAAAACTGCTGTTGAAACGCACGGTTTTGATGTGAATCAGATTGTGTTTCCCGGTGATTCCGGATGATAATGCGCAGCAGGTCTGCCAGGGCCTGCGTTGTGGCGGCGGATGACAGGAGGCTGGACATGACGGGACACGGTTTTCAGACGTCTCAAACTGCCGGGCGTCGTGGTCTGTTGTCGGCTGCTGCGGGGTTGGCGATTTCCGGGCTGGCTTCCTGCTTTGATCAGCGGGGCCGTGTGCAGGCCGCGGTTGTTGCTCCGACGGCCAGATCCGTGATTCTGATCTTCAACTGTGGTGCTCCCAGTCATCTCGACCTGTGGGACATGAAGCCGCTGGCTCCTGCTGAGGTGCGGGGGCCGTTTCAGCCGATTCAGACGAATGTGCCGGGGATCGAGATTTCCGAGCTGCTGCCCGGGTTGGCTCGACGTATGGATCGACTGTCGATTGTGCGATCGGTGCATCATGCGCATGGCGGGCACAATTCCGGGATGCACTGGTCGACGGTCGGGCGTCCGTATCGCATCGACAGTACTCTGATCAATCCAGGTCCGGCGGATCTGCCCTGCTTCGGGACTCTGGTGGGCTGGCTGGCTCAGCGGGACGGTTATGCTGCGGGTGTTCCGCCTTATGTGATTACTCCGTTCCCGCACTGTGACAGCCGCAAGTACCTGACTCCGGGACAGTTTGGCGGCTGTCTGGGCAGTCGATTTGATCCGTTTGTGCTGGATGCGGATCCGGGGGCGAAGGATTTTCGGGTACCGGGTTTGCGACTGGATTCTTCAATGGATGCTGATCGCCTGTCGGCTCGGTTGCAGCTGCTGGGTCAGATGGAACAATCCGGGACGCGCATCGCGGCGCGAGCGGCTGATGCGACTGACGAGATTCGTTCGCGGGCGCTGGGGATGATTGGTTCAGACAGTGCCAGCGAAGCCTTTGATCTGACTCGTGAGTCTGACAGTGTGCGGGACCGTTATGGTCGGCACAGCTGGGGGCAGTCGCATCTGCTGGCGCGGCGTCTGGTGGAGGCGGGTTGTCGTTTTGTGACCACGGTGAATGGTCCGTCCATCACCTGGGATACTCATAAGGACAATTTCAATCAGCTCAGAAATCGGCTGGTGCCGCCGATGGAGCAGGCGTATACGGCGCTGCTGGATGATCTGCAGGAGCGTGGTCTGTTTGAGCAGACGCTGGTGATCTGGATGGGAGACTTCGGCAGGACTCCGAAGATCAATGCGGATGCCGGTCGTGATCACTGGCCGCAGTGTTATTCGATGGTGCTGGGTGGTGGCGGAATTCGCGGTGGTCTGGTGATTGGTGAAAGTGACAGCACGGGGGCAGTACCCAGGTCTCGCCCGACGACTCCGGCGGATATCCATGCTACGGTGTTCAGGGCTTTGGGGTATCAGGCTGAACAGATTGTTTATCATCAGGTGGATGGTCGTCCGGTACCGGTCTGTGATGGCCAGCCGATCACAGAGTTGCTGTCGACGGGTTGATCAGGTCTGCAGTTTTGCAAGGCAGCAGATCAGGATGATGTAAGTCAGGAAATGGTGCAGTGGGCACAGCGGGCACAGGCTGGGCAGTCGCAGCAGCAGTTTCCAGAAGACGGCGGTGACCGCTGCTGAGACGGTGTACATGCAGGCCAGCAGCAGCCAGAGTGACTGGTTGTCGGATCTGATTGCCATGATGCAGACGGCAGTGCCGGCAAGATTGAATGTCAGTCCCAGCAGGGCATTGGGAATCACGAAGTATCGTGCCTCGCGTGTCAGCAGCACCTGGTCGCAGTCGATGTATGCGGTCCACGAGCACAGGGAGGTTCCGGGGCGGACGCGACCGGTGTGCAGTCGCAGGAAGCGGGCAGCGAGGTACAGGCAGATCATGTTGATTGCGGCGAACAGCCAGAGCATGCGATTGTGTCCGTGGAATCTGCGACTTTGGATGGCCCAGCCCGATAACTGCTTTCCTGATTCAGGGACCTCTCCCTTTGGTGGCGTGAAAAATCGTCTATGAAGGACTCACTTCGCACCATCTTCCAAAGTTCGCAGAAACTGTCCGTTGGTGCCATTCCAGAGGCGGACGGAACCGTTGGCTGTCCCTGCGGCAATGATCGTGAGGTCGGGAGTGGCAGACACGCAGTGCAGCCAGCTGTCAGCGCCCTGCAGGTTGCGTATGAGGCCTCCGTTGGACGCATTGTGGACTCGCACAAGGCGATCGCCGGAGGCAGACGTGATGGTGTCAGATTCTCCGACCCACTGAACGGCCGTAGCGTGTCGATTGTAGTTTTCGATGGTTCGCAGCTGGTCACCGGTTTCGGCATCCCAGATGCGTACGGTGTTGTCAGCTCCGGCGGTCGCCAACTGCTGTCCATCGCGTTTCCAGGCAACACTGAGGGCGTAACTGGTGTGTCCTTCAAAGCGGCGAATCTGTTGTCCGCTGGTGGCATCAAAGGTGCGCATGTAGCGGTCGGCGCCGGCCGATGCGATGCGGCGTCCGTCGGGTGACAGGGCCGCGGAGTAAACGACGTCGTCGTGGGCCTGTGGGATTCTGAGTACGGTGTTGCCATCGGCTGTGTTGAACAGGACCAGTTCGCCGCGTCGTGAGGGAATTCCGCTGGCGACCAGCAGCAGTCGGGAATCTTCAGAAAAGCTGACCGACGTGACTCGGTGCGAGAGCAGGTCGGGCTGGCCGGCCGAACCGATGGTTCGTTCCAGAACCCATTCCGGTCGCGTATCCCAGACGAAGACGTGGCGATCGTCGGCACTGGTGATCAGGAAGCGATTGCCGCTGAATGCGGCGGTGCGAACGGGTGCTGTGTGGGAGGCAAATGATTCGAGGGCGGTTCCCAGTTTTCCATCCCATGTCTGGATGCCAGGGAAGTCTCCGGCTGTGGCGAGTCCTTCCCCATCGGCAGAAAAGCTGACAGCTCGGATGGGTTGTTCGGACTGCTGCAGGGCGAGGCCAGCGGCTTCGACTGCGGATTTTGCGGCTGCCAGAGCGGCTTCGGCCTTCTGCAGCAGATCCTTTCGCGCGGGCACCAGCTGTTGTGCAGCCTGCAGTTCCCGGGCGGCAATTGTCTGCTGCTGCATGAGCAGGGTTCTGGCGGCTTCGGCAGTTTTCAGAGCGGCTACGGCATCAGTCCATGGTTTCTGTACGGTGCCAAGTTTCTGAGCCAGTTCATTGGCCTTGTTGGCAAGTTCAGTGGCTTTGGCTGTGGGGGCCTGAACGGCTGCAGTGCGTTCCTGAGACAATCTGGTGACGTTCTGCAGTTCCTGCTGAGCCGTTGCGAGGCGCTGTTTGAGGACATCGCTGGCGGGGTCGGCTGTGGTGGCCTGCTGCAGACGGGTGGCCCGGGCCTGCAGAGTCTGCACTGCAGTGGCGGCTTCTTTAGCGAGGGTTTCGGCGTTTTGTTTTTCGGCGGTTGCGGAACGGGCGGCGGCTGAGGCTTCGATGGCGGTTTTTTCGGCCTGCACACGTGCGTCAAGCGTGGTGGCGACCATTGCCTTTTTCGTCTCGACGTCCGCATTGGCGGCAGTGAGCATGTCGGCCAGTTTCTTTTCGGCGTCGGTACGAATCGGAACGTCCTTTTCAGCGACATCCAACTGCTGTTTTGCCACGTTGAGCCGGGCGTTGGCCGCAGTCTCCTGCTGCCGCGCTCGAGTCTGTGCAACTCGCAGTCGCAGATCTCCGCGGAGTTCGGCGATCTGACTGCCGTTCAGATTCCACAGGCGGGCGAATTTGTTGTCGCCACCGGCAGCAATTCTCTGACCATCCGGGGACACGGCAACAGCGTGCACTGCTGCCCCCGAATTGTACTGCTGCTGAGCCTGTCCGTTGGTTGTATTCCAGCGACGGACGGTACCGTCAGCGCTGCCGCTGAGTAATTGTTCGCGGCTGCCGGGGAACGCCGCGAGGGCGGTGACAATTCCGGTATGACCTGCGAGTGTGCGGTAGAGGCTGTGGCGGCGACTGCGCAGTCCATCTGAATAAGCGAGGACGGCGGTTGTCTGAACCGGCTGTCCCTGTGCTGCAGGTGTGGACACAAGCAGGCTGCCGATAATGTTCTGACCGCCTTCCGGAAAACGTTCCAGGATACTGCCGGTCTGAATATCAATCAGCAGGGCGTCAGGCGTATTTCCTGAGGTGGCTGTCAGCAGTTGTTTGCCATCGGCCGAGAAGGCAACTTTCTGCGCGGGGCCTGGCAGTGAGGGGGGCTGCTGAAGTCCGGTGGGCTGTCCGGAGCTGTTCCAGACACGGACGGTGGAATTCTCACCGGCTGTGGCCAGCAGTTGTCCATCGTCGGATACGGTGAGGCTGTTGATGGCGGCACCGTGGCTGGTATTGAAGGCGGCCTGTCCATTGGCGGGATTGATGCCTCGCAGTGTGCCGTCAGCAAATGCAACAACTGCGCTGGCGTTGCCGGTGGTGAAGACGGCACCGCGAGCAGGGCTGGCCGGTGTTTCCGGTGCGAAGAGGAATCGGAGTGGAAGTCGTTGTGGAGCGGCTGTGGCGCGGATTGCCAGGATTGTGGTGGCGTCGGCTGTCAGGATGCCGGAAAACAGGCCGGGAACCGGGGTTGATTCCTGGAATCTGCCGGTCGCCGCATCCCATAGAGAAACCTGTCCGCTGGTTTCTGTGACGGCCAGCAGTCTGGAGTTGGGGGCGAGGCTGACCGAGACTGGTGGTGTGGTGAATCCCTGCAGAGTCTGCAGCAGGGTTCCATTGTCCATCTGCAGCAGTCGGACCTGCTGGTCGGCTGAGGCAACAAGCAGTCGCTGCGAATCGTTGCTGACGGAGACGGCCGTGGGTGGTGCCGGCAGAGGGAAGGACCGGATTTGTGTCCCATCAGCCGGGTTCCAGAAGCGGACCGACGCATCGCGACTGATGCTGTAAAGCTGGCCATTGATGAGACCGCAGTGGAGCAGGGCAGCGGTATGTCCCATGAATTCCTTCTGTACGGCTCCATCAGACGTATTGAGCAGTCTGAGCAGGCCGTTTTCGAAACCGACAGCAGCCTGACTGCCGTCACCATTGACTGCGACGGCGGTGGGTGTGGCGGGAAAATCCGTGACTTTGAACAGTTCGGTGGCTGGCTGAGTCTGCAGATTCCAGAGTCGGAGTGAACGGTCACTGCCGACGGTTGTGAAGCGTGCGTCGTCGGCGGTGAATTGCAGTGCTGTGATGCTGCCGGTGTGCCCGGCCAGTGTCTGCAGAGATCGTCCGGTCTCGAGGCTGCGGATCACAACCACGGGCTGTCCGCCGTTCTGAGAGAGTGTGGCCAGGAGTTTGCCGGAGGGACTGAGCAGAGTGGGACCGGCAAGTTCGTCGGCAGCTCGTTCGAAGTCGATGACAGCGGGTGTGTCCAGTTTCCAGAGTCGGACGGCACCGTCCTGGGCGGCGGTCACAGCCAGTTTGCCGTCACTGGAAGCGGCGATTGCTGTGAGTTGCTGATTGCCGGCTTTCCATGTTGCCAGCGGTCGTTTTTCCGAAAGTGACCAGAGCTGGAGGCTGCCCGAGTTGTCAGCGATCAGGAGGTCCCATGCTGCAGTGGTGGTGGCATTTGCAGGAGCGAGGGGATTGCGTGTGAAGGAGATGGCGGATGTTTGTGGGAGTGGTCCGAGTTCAGCGATTATGTTTTCGCCGAGCAGCCCATTTGTCTGCTGCAGAGCATGAATTCTGAGCTGACCTGCAGCATCAACTGTGGCGGTCAACTGTCGATCTGCCGAGAAGGCTGTCAGGCGAGTGCCGGAGGGCCAGTTCGGGGCGCCGGCTGGTGCCGGGGGCATGTGCCAAAGGCGGATCAGGTTGTCGCCACCGGCGGTAGCCAGCAGTGGTGTGGCCTGCGGATCTGTATCCGGCAGGATTTCGAGAGCGGTGATTGCGAGGTTGTGATCGATTCGTCCGGCGAGGCTGCCGTCGGCGATCTTCCAGACTTTCAGAGATCGATCGGAGGAACCGGAGACCAGGTGTGTGGAGTCAGCGGTGAATCGCAGTGTGGCAATGGTTTCTGTATGGCCCTGCAGGGTCAGTCCGGGTGCGCCGGTCTGGAGGTTGAACAGGCGGATCGCGTGATCAGCCGAGGCGACGGCAATCCAGCGTTCATCAGGGCTGACGGTGGCAGCGGTCGGGGCTGCCGGCAGTGCCACGGACAGGCGACGTGCATCGCGTGGACGACGCCAGATGCGAACTTCGCGGAAGCCTCCGGATGCCAGCAGGTCGCCGTCAGCATTGAAGGCCAGCGACTGGACCAGATCCTGGTGCGCGACTGAGGCTTCACCGAGAGCGGGGTCTGCGAGTGTGGCGAGGCGTTGTCCGGAGCTGACGTGATGCAGGTGAATTCGTGAACCGCGGCTGAAGGCGACAGTTTGTCCATCGGGAGCGAGTACCACGGCCTGTACCGGTTGCAGACGCTGTGGCAGTGTCTGCATGGCCTGTGGTGACAGGCTGTCGATGCCGCCTGTTCCGCGGGCTCCCTGATCAATCCAAAGTTTCAGAAGTCCGAGTTGAGCCGGGGAGAGGTTACTGGCGGCCACATCATTGTCGGCCGGGGGCATGACGGGTTCCTGCTGATGGGCGGCCAGTTTCAGCAGCAGGCTGCCGCTGGCATTGCCTGGGATAGCCGCCGGTCCGCTGTCGCCACCTTTCAGAATGCCGGCGGGGGTTTCGAGCACAAGGCCTCCCTGGCGTTCACTGGCGGAATGGCAGGCGAGGCAGTTTTTCTGCAGGATGGGCAGAACTTCTTTTTCGAAGATCACCGGTTCAGATCGCTGCAGTTGTTCGATGGTGATAGGCGGGCCGGGCAGGGGGGCAGCAGCAGCAATCGGCAGGAGCAGTGAAAATGCCGGCAGGCAGGCGACGATCGCCGCACGTTTCAGGTGGAGCAGCAGTTTCATGAGACACCTCAGTTACAGATCTGCTGGATGACGGAACCGTGCACATCCGTCAGTCGGAAGTCGCGGCCCGCGTAGCGATAAGTGAGTCGTTTGTGATCGAAACCCAGACAGTGCAGCATGGTGGCGTGCAGGTCATGCACGCTGACGGGATTCTCGGCGGCTCGGAAGCCCAGTTCGTCGGTGGCTCCGTATGTTTGGCCACCGCGAATCCCGCCTCCTGCCAGCCAGACCGAAAAGCCCCAGTGATTGTGGTCTCGACCGGACTGTGGTTTTCCGTCGGCGGAAAGTTCGACGGTCGGGGTGCGGCCGAATTCGCCGCCCCAGAGGATGAGGGTGTCGTCGAACATGCCGCGCTGCTTGAGATCGGCAATGAGTGCGGCGATGGGCTGATCGATCTGTGCGGCGAGGCTGCGGTGAGCCGATTCGATGTTGGTGTGATTGTCCCACGGCTGACCGGCCCCGTGCCAGAGTTGCACGTAGCGGACCCCGCGTTCCAGCAGTCTGCGGGCGATGAGAGTCTGACGGGCATGTGTACCTGAACCGTAGAGTGCCTGGATGTGCGCTGGTTCGAGGCTGAGATCGAACGCTTCGGCGGCGTCCTGTTGCATGCGGAAGGCCAGTTCGAAGGACTGGATGCGGGCCTCGAGTCGGGGGTCGGGGCGATTTGTGCGGTGCTGTTGATTGAGGCGTGCGAGCAGGTTCAATTGCCTGCGCTGTGCGGGCGTGGCAATTTGGGGGTGCTCGATGTTTTCGATGAGTCTGCTGAGTTCCTGATGTTGAGAGTCGACCCATGTGCCCTGGAAGGCGCCGGGCAGAAAGGCGGATTGCCAGTTTTCCGTGTCTTTGATGGGCAGGCCACCGGGGCACATGGAAACGAAGCCCGGGAGGTTCTGGTTTTCGCTGCCGAGTCCGTACAGCACCCATGCTCCGGCGCTGGGGCGGGTTTGTACGGAATCGCCGCAATTCATCAGCATCAGTGAGGGTTCGTGATTGGGCACCTGAGCCTGCATGGAGCGGATGACGGCGATGTCATCGATGTGTGCGGCGGTTTTGGCAAAGAGCTCGCTGACTTCGATTCCGGATTGCCCGTAGGGTCGAAAGCGGAAAGGCGAAGGGAAGGCGGCACCGGTTTTGCGCTCGGTCAGCAGGTTGTCGGAGACTGTGCGGTTGCTGAAGCGGGCGAGAGTTGGTTTGGGATCGAACGTGTCGACGTGTGACGGTCCGCCGTTCAGAAAAAAGTGGATAACGCGTTTGGCTTTGGGTGTGAAATGCGGTTGGCGGGGAGCGAGGGCGGAGGTGGTGTGTGCCGCGGGGTGCGGGGGTGAGTCAGCCTGCAGCAGATCGGCCAGCGCGAGGGAACCGAGTCCCAGTCCGGAAGAGGCGAGGGCAGATCTGCGGGAGGTGAACGGGTTCATGTGACTGCTCGGGACGGCGTGTCTTGGGGAGTAACCGGAGGTGGGCCAAGGGGGGCAACCGTGAATCGCGGTGGGCCGTTGTGAATGAGAATTCGGGTGAGTGAGGCCTGGAGCCTAACGAAAAGTTGGTTGAAAGTCCTGCGGAGGAGCTGTGAAGATCCGGTAGATTTTGCCGGATAGTGCTGGCTGCGGAGGACGTGCGCCCACGACACAGGCGACGGAAACATTCGATCAAATTTCGCTCTTTTTGAAAATAACTGCGAGGTACAGGTTCGAGTCGCCCAAAAAACCGATATGTTTGACAGGAACGTTACCTTTGGAAAACTTGGGTCATTGCGCGGAATTATCGGTGTCTCTGCTCTTGATGGCAACGGGCGGTCAGCCGAAGATTCGTTCTGGCTGGAGCATTTTGCGGAAGATTCCCGGCAATTGGATAGATTTTTTCCGCAATTTACGTTTGTGTAAATAGAGTGGTGGGTGGGTGTGGGGTGTGTGTGCGGGTTTTTGTGGCTGTGTTTGAATTGTTAAGAAATCATAAATCCCAGTGCAGGTGTTGTTTGCTGGGTGGATGCCGGTAGGGTGGGATTTTTCAGTAGTCATTTTGATTGTGTCTTGGGGTGTACTGGAGTCAGCGGCGCGGTGATTTCAGCGGTTGAGTCTGTCTGAGTGGACTCAGGGATTGGGAGTTGGGACTATGATTTCCGCGGAATTGAAGGTCGTTGGTGGCAAGCATGCAGGTCAGGTGATACCCCTGAATCGGCGGAAGTTCCTGATTGGCCGCGAGCAGGATTGCCAATTGCGTCCGAACAGCGAAATGGTCAGTCGTCACCACTGCGTGTTCAGTCTGGATGATTTTTCTGTTCGTTTGCGGGACCTTGGCAGCACGAACGGGACGCTGGTGAACGGCGAGCGGATTCAGCGTGAGATAGTTTTGACGAATACGGACCGGATTCTGATTGGCAATCTGGAATTCGAACTGGTGGTTCGTGCCGACGTGCAGGCACCTGAGGCTGACAGCCGGATATTGCCGACGGCGGTTCTGGCAAACGAAGAGACTCAGGTTTCCGCACCGACGGTCACGGAGGTACCTGCAGTCGGTGCAGCGGCTGTGCCTGGGGAGCAGACGGTGACGATGCCGGTGCCGGTGGCGGCGTCTGACACGACTGTGATGTCGGTTCCCCAGATGATGCCTGGGCAGTATCCCTACCAGCCGATGATGCCACAGATGGGTGGCTATCCGGGGGGGATGTACGGCGGATTTCCGTTCCAGCCGCAGATGATGCCGGGTTACGGTCAGATGTATCCTCCGATGATGCCTCAGATGGGGTATCCGATGGGAGGTGGGATGATGATGCCTGGGATGCCAGGGGTTCCGGGTATGATGCCGCAGGCTCCGTCGCCATCTGCGCCCGCGCCGGCCGCTGGTGGGGACGCGGGCAAGCTTGAGGTATTGCTGCCGGATCCGAGTACAACCGGGGCGCGTGAGGGCGAGCCATCGAAGGGCAGTACCGGTGCGACACCGAAGGATTCAACAAAGCCGACGGGTGCAGCGGATGCAATTCTGAAGAAGCAACTGGGTCGTCGTGGTTGATTGAGGGCTGGTATTCGGAGCGGTATGAGATGGCGGATCCGTCGGACGTTCAACGCCGTTATCGTGAATTTCTTGATTTGCTGCCTTTGACGCTATCATTGGCTGGTTTGCCTCCCAGTGATCATGGTCGTTATTTCACGGCGGAGCAGATTGAGTCACGTTTGTTCACTATTCGGCATGCGTGGAAGGCGGCTCGTCAGGTGGTGCGGGAGTGTGTTGCGGGCGGTGGTGATTCGCAATCCTGAGCATTGGGTTCGGGTGTGCGTGGAAAAAAGTCGGGAAAGAGCCGAGTGTGTCGGCAAACGTGATTTATTGATTGGAACCGCGACGGTGTGGCTGTCGACAAGGTGAGCGGGGTGGTGGGTTGCTTGACATTGCGCCAAGCGTCCACTACCGTGATGCAGGATTATGGGTGATTGGGTGTTGGTCATCGTGCTTAAGGGACCTGAAATGGACAAGATTTAGATCTTCCTCCATTTCTTCAACTGGCAGAGCGGTGCGGAGTGATCCGTTTCGTGATTTACAGGCTGCCGGTTGATGAGGTTTTTTCGGCTGTCCGCAAGGGCGGTCGGGCGCGAAAAGTGGGACATTGCTCCCGCTTTTTTTTTACATGTGCAGTGCAGCGAACATCAGCCTCATGAACGGTAACGAAATACTTAGAATTGTTGATGCGATTCACCGCGACAAGGCCATTGATGCGGACGTGGTCTTTGAGGGGATTGAGCAGGCAATTCTCTCAGCGGCTCGGAAGCACTTTTCCGAGGAAGAGCAACTTGAGGTGCGGATTGACCGCGAGACGGGTGAGCCGTCTTTGATCTGCGACGGTCGTGCTCTGGAGGCGGATCTTCTGGGTGATCTGCTGGGACGTATTTCTGCTCAGACGGCCAAGCAGGTGATGATTCAGAAGATTCGTGAAGCGGAGCGGGATGCTCTGTACGACGAGTATCTGGATCTGCGCAGTCAATTGATTTCCGGTCAGGTGACTCGTGTTGACCGTGGCACGGTGATAGTGAAGTTGGATAAGATTGAAGCGATCCTGCCTCGCAGCGAGCAGATTCGCAAAGAGAATTTCCGGACTGGCGATCGTTTGCGGGCGATCGTGCTGGATGTGCGTAAGGCAGGTTCTCGTGTGCGGGTGATTCTCAGCAGGACTCATCCGGACTTCGTGCGGCGGCTGTTTGAGGTTGAAATTCCGGAAGTGAACGATCGCGTGATCGAGGTTCGTTCGATTGCCCGAGAGGCGGGAAATCGATCGAAGGTGGCGGTTTCCTGCTCGGACACCACGATTGATTGCGTGGGAGCCTGTGTTGGTGTCCGTGGTGCTCGAATTCGCGGCATAGTTGAAGAGCTGGCGGGTGAGCGGATCGACATTGTCCGCTGGAATGATTCGTTGTCGGTGCTGGTGCCGAATGCCTTGCAGCCGGCTGAGGTTGAGGATGTGATTTTGTGTCCGATGCTGGGGAAGGTGATTGTGCTGGTGCGTGACGACCAGCTGTCGCTGGCGATTGGGAAGTTCGGGCAGAACGTGCGTTTGGCGAGCAAGCTGGTGGGCTGGGACATCAACGTGATGACTCAGGTGGAGCTGGATGCGAAGCTGGACAAGTCGATCGAGGCTTTTTGTGTCATTCCCGAGGTGACTCCGGAGTTGGCAGAAAGTCTGGTATCTCAGGGGTTCTTTTCGTTTGATGATTTGTCAGTGATTGAGCCGGACCAGCTGATGGAGATCAGTGGTTTATCGGAGGAGGATTGCGGTCGCATCGTGGATTATGCTGACGAAGAGAGTGCTCGACTTGAAGCGGAGGAGAAGTTTCAGGCTGAGCAGCGGAAGCTGGCGGGCAATCAGGCGGAGTCGGCACCTGCTGCTGCGCCTGCTGCAACTCCGGCGGAATCGAACGACGCGGGTTGATGGTGGCATTTTGATCGCTGGTTTCAGGAGTGGAATCTTCAACAGTTCATCCCATGTGTGAGTGGTCTGGTCCGCGTGAATTCGGGCTGGCGGAAGTCGTTTTGAAGACGGATTTGGGTCGGGTGTCCGGCCGTAAGAGTGTCTGACTGGGGTTTTTGTTTTGACGGCGGCTGGAAGCTGGAAGCAGTTTGGGTGCATCGGTTGTAGTTGCACCGATTTTTCTGCTGCCGCGGTTTTGCATGGGAGCTGGCCGCAGGTAGCGGCCTAAGGGGTTTGCGTTTTGAAGATTCGTATTTTTGCCCTGGCCAGAGATCTGGGGCTCGACAGCAAAGTCCTGATTGATCTTGCCGAAGAGGCGGGCGTCAAGTTACGCAATGCACTGGCGACCATCAGTGAGGAGGAGCGTGATCAGATCATCGCCTACCTGCGCCGTAAGGGAACGCCTGGAGCTTCAGAGGTTCCGACATCTGACGTCGCGCCGGTTCGGGAGGCTCAGAGTCAGATCGGTCGAGTTCGCGTCATCGGGGCTTCTGGTCGTGGGACGATGCGTTCCGCTGATGGTCAACCATACGACCTGTCTGCGTCGTCTGTGGATGGCGAGCCGGAAGACGCTGTTCCCGTGGAGGTGGTAGCTGACGATCGTGGCGAGGGGATTGCGGCGTCAGAGTCTGCCGTGGAAGCAGAGCCGGAGGCTGAGTCGGTTGAAGAACTGGCGGTTGAAGCACCGGTGTCTGAGCCTGTGGTATTGGAGCAGGTGGCGCCAGCCGAGGTAGTTGAGCCTGAATTAGCATCCGACGTGACTGTTGCTGGGGCGTTGGATGTGTCGCCAGTGATGACTCCTGAGCCGCCGGTGTCTCCGGTGACAATTCCAGAGGTTGCGGCACCGATTGTTGCGGCGCCGGCACCGGTTATTTCAGCGCCGGCTACTGTCGCTGCGCCAGTTCGGCATGGTCCTGCGGGTCAGGTTGGGGATTTGTCGCGTCGGCCGCGGATGCAGCAGCTTCGCGAAATGCGACCGATTGGGTCGGTGAAGGACCGTGAGGCCGCAGCGGCTCCGCAGCCCGCGCGTCCGGCTGGACCGATCAAAGTGAATCGCGACAAGCCGGCAGCACGACCCATGGTGGCTGCTCCGCCGGACTACGTTCCTCCTGTTGTGAAGAAGCCGAAGCCGAAGGAGGAGAAGGTTCAGAAGCCGGATATGGCATTGTCTGATCTGGTGGACCGTCGCAGTCCGCTGGCGGACCAGTTGAAGGCTCTGCGAGAGGCGCGTGAGGAGCATGAGGCTCCGAAGGCCACCCCGGCTCGCCCTGCTCGTCCAGGGATGGCTCGGGGTTCGCTGTTGAAGGAGCTCCGTGAGACTCGTGAGGCTGAGCGTCAGGCCAAGAAGCTGAAGCGAAAGAAGCGGACGGGTGTCGCTGAGCTCAAGACGACAGCCCAGATGACTTTCCCGGTGACGGTTCGTGCATTGTCAGAGGCGATTGGCCGTCCGGCTCGTGCGATTCTTGGTCTGCTGCTGAAGCAGGGGCGGATGGTCACGATCAATGACGCGCTGGGTGAAGACGAGGCGATGGAGGTCGCCCTCGAGCTTGGTGTTGATCTGTCCTTCAAACGCACGAGGGACATTGAGGCAGAGTTGCTGGCGTCACTGGACCATGAGGATCCGCCGGAGCTGATGTTCGGGCGTCCGCCAATCATCACGATTCTGGGGCATGTCGACCATGGCAAGACGACGATGGTTGACAACATCCGGAAGGCCAACGTAGCGGCCGGGGAATTCGGCGGGATTACTCAGCACATTGCTGCATATCAGGTGGACTATGAGGGTCACTGGCTGACCTTCGTGGATACTCCGGGGCACGCGGCGTTCGGTGAGATGCGATCGCGTGGTGCGAACGTGACGGACATCGTTGTGCTGGTGGTGGCAGCTGATGACGGTGTGATGCCGCAGACCGTTGAGTGCATCAGTCATGCGAAGAATGCTGGTGTGCCGATTGTTGTGGCACTGAATAAGATTGACCTGCCCGGTGTTGATGAGCAGAAGATTCTGTCTCAGTTGGCGCAGCATGGGATTCTGGCAGCGGAGTGGGGTGGCGAGTATGAAGTTGTGCGGACCTCGGGAGCCACTGGCACCGGCATTGACAAGTTGCTGGAAACGCTGATCCTGACAGCTGAGCTGCATGAACTGAAAGCCAATCCGCAGCGTGAGGCGTTGGGGGTCTGTCTGGAGTCATTCCGCGATGAAGGTCGTGGAGCGATTGCGTGGCTGATTGTTCAGAAGGGTACGTTGAAGGTTGGTGATGTGGTGCTGTGCGGATCGACCTATGGTCGAATTCGTGCCATGTACAACGACCGTGACGAGCCGATTCTGGAAGCTGGTCCGTCGGTGCCTGTGAAGGTATCGGGACTGACAGAGGTGCCTGGTGCAGGCGATCATTTCTTTGTGATGAAGGACATTGAGGAGGCTCGAGAAACTGCCGAGTCTCGTCTGCACGAGGGTCGTCGCGAATCGCTGTCTCAGCGCGTGACTCCTCGTACGCTGGAGGACATCCTGAATCAGCCTCGTGATGGCGAGGGAGTGCAGGATCTGCCATTGATTCTGAAGGCGGATTCACCGGGGTCCATTGAAGCATTGCGGAGTGAGATCGGGAAGTTTGAGCATCCGGAAGTTCGGGTGCAGGTAATTCACTACGGGATTGGCGGTGTCAACGAGAGTGACGTGTATCTGGCCAGTGCTGCGGGCGCGATTGTGATTGCGTTCCATGTGGTGGCGGAAGACCGGGCTCAGATGCTGGCTGATCGCGAGGGAGTGGAGATTCGGCGATACAACATCATCTACGAGGTGACGGACCATATTCGTCTGGCGTTGCAGGGTCTGCTGCGTCCGGAGCGGGTTGAGGTGTCAACGGGTCGCGCGATTGTGCTGAGGACATTCAACATCAGTCGTTTTGGTACGATTGCGGGTTGTCGAGTGCTGAATGGTACAATTTCGCGGGACAGTCGGGTGCATCTGATTCGGGATCAGAAGGTTCTGAACGATTATCGGATTGGTTCGCTGAAGCGTGAGAAGGACGATGCTCGTGAAGTCCGTGACGGGATGGAGTGTGGTATTCGTCTGGAGGGGTTCAACGATGTGAAGGAGGGTGATCTGCTTGAGGCGTATCGTGTGGACGAGATCAAGCGGACGCTGGATTCCTGAAGTTGCCGTCTGGATCTTAAGGAAGGCTCGTTGAATGTCTGCTCGCAGAACAGCCCGCGTGGCCTCGATGGTACGGGAGGTGGTCAGTTCGGCCATTCTCTCTGAACTGAGGGACCCGCGGATTCGGAATGTTACGGTTCTTGGTGCTGAGGTCAGTCCGGATCTGCGGCTCGCGAGGGTGCGGATTTCGGTCATGGGAGACGAGAAGACTGCAGCGTTGACCATGCATGGTTTGAATTCGGCAAAGGGTTATCTGCAATCTCGTGTGGGCGAGTACATCCGCAGCAGGTATACTCCAGAGTTGAGATTTGTGCTGGACGATGGAGTGCGTAAGTCGGTTGAGGCTGCGGCGATCATACGAGAGGCATTGGAGCAGGATGCTGCCCGTCACGGAGTGGAGTCCGGCGAGGACTTTGATGCGGGGGCACTGGATGGTGAATCGCGGATGATGGAAGCGGCTGACGAGTAATTTTCCGGCATCTCAGGTACAGGATGATCTGCGTGCCGGAGTGTTCTTTGGGTATGTTCGGGTCGACAGGAAACTGAAATGGGTACCGCAAAAGCCACCAGGGCAGCCGACAAGTCAACGGTCTGTCGTCGCCTTGTGCAGGCGCTGCAAAAGCTTTACGGGAAGACGGTTCCGCAGATCCAGCTGCCGGTTCTTGAGACGATGCTGTTTGCAGTGTGTCTGGAGGACAATCGCTGGGAACAGGCGGAGACCGGGTTGAAGCGTCTGATTGGCTCGTTCTTTGATTTGAACGAGATCAGGGTCAGTTCCGTGACCGAGCTTGAGCGGGCACTTGATGGTCTGTCGCATGCCGACTGGAAGGGCATGCGGATCAGGGCTGTACTGCGGCACGTCTTCGAGGGGACATATTCCTTCGAATTCGAAAAGCTTCGCCGGATGACTCTGGAGCAGGCGATCAAGGCCTTGAAGAAGATTCAGGAGTTGAGTCCGTTTGTGCGGGATTTCGTGCTCCATGAAATCCTTGGGAATCATGTCGTTTATCTTGACCAGTCGATGCTTACGGCTGCTCGCTGGCTGGGTCTGGTTCCGGCCACGGCTGACATTGCGGAGGCTTCTGAGTATTTGAAGTCCGGTGTCCGGAAGTCTGAGGTATCTGAGTTCTGCAATCTGCTGAAATCTCTGTCCACTGACAGTCGTTATGCTGAGCATCTGTCGGAGTCATTGACTGGCGATCACGACATGGCGGGGGTGATGGACCGTCTGGCGGAGTTGCAATTGCCGTGGAAACCGCCTGCGAAACCGCCACGGGAAGACAAGCCCCAGAAGTCCGAGAAGTCGTTGGAGAAGCCTGCGGGGAAGAAGCCTGCGGCTGCGAAGCCTGCGGCTGCGAAGTCAGCTTCCGGGAAGCCTGCATCTGCGGGTAAACCGGCTGCTCGTCCGACTGCTGGTGTGTCTCGGGAAAAGGGCCGGGAGAGTGGTGGGGCTGCTCAAAAGCCCTCCAATTCCGGGAAAAAGCCATCTGGCGGTCAGTCCGGTGGCGGCGTAGTCAAGGGGTCAGGTGCAGTGGGCAAGTCGGCGTCCGGCAAGTCGTCCGGGGCCAAAAACCGTCGCTGACAATCCTGGACGCCTGTCTGTTCACCGCAAAGTGAACTCGACAGAACACCCACCGCAGTTGATAATGCCGAGGTCTATCTGCGTTATCCGTCCTGCGGGTGGGGTACCATGAAACTGTTCAATATCAGCGTTGAGTGGCTGCGTCGTTTACCGGCATTGAGTGCCGTGCTGAAGCACAATGTGCACTGTGTAGCGGTAGTCGTGGCGGTGTTTGTGTGTCTGCCTGCTGCGCAATCGGCGATGTTCCTGTCGGTGCAGGACGAGCCTGAGTCGCCGGCCGGTCAGGACCCGCCTGCATCCGGCGAGAACCAGCCTCCTGAGCCGCGTACTCTGAAGGATGAGTCGGAGTCTCTGGATCCCACGAACAAGGATGCTTTGGCGTGGTATATGGCCGGCCACAAGGCATTGAAGCGGGGTGATTTGAAGGAGGCTGCAGACGCTTTTGAAAAGTCGGCTGCTGCGGCTCCGGAATCACCGATCCCCCTGCGGGCTCGAGCGATGGTGCTGTTTCGTCTGGGCCGCGCTGCTGATGGTCTGGCGACGGCTGAAACTGCCATGAAGATGGATCAGGATGACTGGCAGACACGTCTGGAGCTGGCGGTGGCGTTTTTTCAGAATCGTCAGCCTGGGCGTGCGGTGGAGTTGATAGAGCAGGCGGTGGCATCAAAGTCTCTGAACCGCAAATCACTGGATTTTATCCAGGTGCACCAGGTGCGATCGGCAATTCAGCTGCAGTTGCGTAACACGGGTGCTGCGGCAGACAGCTATGAAGTGATCCTGAATGCTCTGGATAAGCCGGAGGACTTTGAGCTGTCGCAGCGTGATCATGCGAATCTGTTGAGGACCCGAGCGACGGGTTATGAACTGACGGGGCGAGTGCTGCTGGAGGCCGGTCGAACGGCCATGGCGATTCGGGCCTTTGAAGGACTCAGCAGGACTCAGCAGGATCGACCGGGTGAGCATCACTTGTTGCTGGCGCGAGCACTGTATCAGCAGGACAAGCTGAAGGAGTGTGAAAAGAATCTGGATCGATATTTTGAGTCGGGTAAACGCAGTCCTGAATCGCTGTCGCTGCTGCGTGATCTGTACGAGAATTCGTCCCGCAGCGATGCATTGGCGGAGCGTTTGAAGCAGCTTTCTGAAACGGCGTCGCGGAAGTCGGAGGTGCAGCTGTTTCTTGGTCAGTTATTACTGGATCAGGGTCGAGCGAAGGAAGCTGGCGATGTTTTCCGTGAGATACTGCAGACAAGTGGTGAGGCTGAGGCGAATGTCGGGCTGATCCGGGTTGCGGTAGCTGAACGTGATCCTGTCGCGGTACTGGCGGCATTGAACAAGGCAGCAGCCGCGCGAATTGCCTACAAGGAGCTGGTGCCACTGCTGCAGTCGCTGGAGACGGCTGAGGATTTTGGAAAGTCCCTGGTAACTGAGTGTGTGAAGGCCTTTGATGCAGGCGATGCCGAACTGCAACCGCTGGCAACCTGGTTTTGTGCTGCAACGGCTGCGGAACTGGAGTTGCCGGAGCAGCAGGGGTTGTTGTTGAAGGCGACGCTTGAGCTGGAGCCGGACCAGGAACTCATGCTGGAAACTCTGGATAAGTATGCCGGCAGTCTGCTGGTGACCGGAGAGTATCAGCAGGCAGCGAGAATATTCGAGCAGATGCTGGCGCAGCCAGGACTGCCTGACGGGGCCCGCGTCAATGCACTGTTTCGAGTGGCCATAGCGTATGGTGCCTTGAAGGATCTGAAGGCTGCCAGAACGGCGATCAGGCAGGCCCTGCAGATTCTCCCGAATGAACCGCAGTTGCTGATGCGACTGGCGGCGATTGAGGCGATGGATGACAAGCTGGAGGTTGCAGAGGGGATTCTGCTGGGTGCCGTGGCGACTCTGGAGGGGCGTCGTGAGGAGCGTGGAGAACTGCTGATTGATGCACGGCTGCAGCTTGCCGGTGTGTACTCCCGGCGGGGTCAATGGGAGAATGCAGCCGAGCAGTATGATGTGGTGCTGCAGATGGAAAACGTGCCGAAGGACGTGCTGCGTTCAGTGCGGATGGGGCTGTCGAATGCCCTCGTGCAGGGCGGTGACATGGCACGTGGCGAGAAGGTGCTGGAGGAGGTCTATCAGGAAGATCCTCAGGATCCCGGTGTGAATAATGATCTGGGATATCTTTATGCCGACCAGGGGAAGAATCTTGAGCAGGCGGAGAAGATGATTCGACTGGCTGTGCAGAGTCAGCCTGAGAATCCTGCATATCTCGACAGTCTGGGCTGGGTACTGTTTCGGCTTGGGCGTCACGAGGAGGCTCTGGAGGCGCTGAAGAAGGCCAATGGCATTCCTGACTACGAGGATTCGACTTTGCTGGAGCATCAGGGTGACGTTCATCAGGCATTGCAGCAGGCAGATGACGCGAAGCAATTGTGGCAGAAGGCGATTGAGGTTGAAGAGAAGGAAAGCGGTCCTGACAAGGCTGTTCTTAAGCGTCTGCGGGAAAAGCTGGGCAGGTAGTCTGAACGCGGACGGAGTGCCTGTTCATGGCCAGAAAAACGACGATCAGCAGCATGGATGACGATGACGATGGCGATCCAGCCGTTGGTGGCGGGGCGTGGGACGGTGTGTTGTCCCGGGGGGCCGCCGCTGCGGGAGGGATGTCCGCAGGTGAGCAGGAGCAATTGGACGACGAGCTTCGGCCGGCTCGTCTGCAGGACGTCGTGGGGCAGCGTGATGTCGTCGAACGACTGATGATTCTGCTGGAGGCGACAAAGAAACGCAAGGAGCCACTTGGGCACCTGCTGCTGGATGGTCCGCCAGGCCTTGGCAAGACGACTCTGGCCACCGTGATTCCTCGAGAACTTGGCACGGACATACAGATTACAGCGGGCCCTTCGCTCAACGCGCCCAAGGACCTGCTGCCTTACCTGACGAATGCCGGGCATGGCAGTGTGCTGTTCATTGATGAGATTCATCGGATGCCTCCGGCGGTGGAGGAGTTTATCTATCCGGCCATGGAAGATTTTCGTGTTGACATTACTCTGGGTGAGGGCCTGAATGCTCGCACCATCAATATGAAGCTGCAGCATTTTACTGTGATTGGTGCCACGACTCGCAGTGGTATGCTGACTGCTCCTCTGCGTGACCGATTCATTAACCGCGAGCATCTCGACTTTTACACTCAGGAGGAGCTTTCGACGATCATTCTGCGAAACTCCGGAAAACTCAGATCGCACATGGATCCTGCGGCGGCGGAGGAGATTGCTATGCGGTCTCGTGGTACTCCAAGGAAAGCCAACAACTGGCTGAGATGGACGCGGGATTTTGCGGATGCGAGGGCTGATGGTCGGATCACGCTGGAGGTGGCTAAGGCAGCGCTGCGGATGAAGGGAGTTGACGCTGCGGGGCTGGAGGGGCAGGATCGTCGATATCTGGAAACTATTATCACAGTGTTTGGGGGTGGCCCGGCGGGTGTGCAGGCAATCGGGCACACCATGAATATCCCGGCTGATACGCTGGAGGATGAAGTTGAACCGTTTCTGCTGCGTGAGGGATTCATTCAGCGAACACCGAGGGGCCGAACGATTACCGCAAAGGCTCTGGCGCATCTTGGTGCGGCGGAGAAGTCGCTGGGTCGGAAGGCGTCGCAGGGGGATCGGCCGGCTCTGTTCTGACCGAACGCTTCCGCAACTGCTCAGATCTTTCGGCGATAGAATGGCAACGCCGTGGTGATTGCGGAAACCCGGCTGCCGCGAATATCCACTTCCAGTGCCTGTCCGGGTGCTTCCATACCGTGAGGCACGAAAGCCATGGCAATCGCCCGCTGCAGTGTTGGTGAGAAGGTGCCGGACGTGACGTGTCCGACCGGTTGGTGATCTGCCAGTACCGGACTGTTTTCGCGGGCGATTCTGCGACCTTCCAGCAGCAGCCCTGTGCGTCGCATCGAAGGGCGATCGGCGTGGATGATTTCGAGAGCCGCTTTGCCGTGGAATTCAGGTTTGTTGAAGTGGACTGCAAAGTCCAGACCAGCAGACAGAGGATCAATCTGTTCGGTCAGTTCATGCCCGTAGAGCGGCATACCGGCTTCAAGGCGGAGTGTATCCCGGCAGCCAAGTCCGGCGGGAGACAGTCCGACGGGCCGCCCCGCTGTGAGCAGTGCTTCCCAGACAGAAACGGCCTCAGAGGCGGGTATTGTCAGTTCAAAACCATCTTCACCGGTGTAGCCGGTGCGAGAGACGAGTGCCGGGGCTCCGGATGGACAGTTTACGTGCAGACAGTTGTAGTACCTGAGTTCGGTGGCAGCATGCAGTCCGAAGGATCTGAGGATTTGTGCCGCCTGCGGTCCCTGAATGGCCAGCATGGCGGTCTGAGTGGTGAGATCTGCGAGTCGAATGGCAGCATAACCGGCGGTATGTTCGAACCACTCCAGCAGCTTCAGTCGATTGGAGGCATTGACGACCAGTTCCCAGTGGCTGTCGAGACGATATACGAGGATGTCGTCAAGGATTCCTCCGGCGTGGTTGCATACAAGCGTGTAGCGGACCTGTCCCGGCTTCATTCTGCTGACATCGATGGTCACAGTCCGGTTGAGGAAATCGACCGTTTCGGGCCCTTCCAGACTCAGCCGACCCATGTGGGAGATGTCAAAGAGTCCTGCTGCAGATCTGACTGCGAGGTGTTCCTCGACGATGGTGGAATACTGTACCGGCATCTCCCATCCGGCAAAGTCCACCATCCGTCCGTGGTTGCTGCGGTGCCATCCGCAGAGTGGGGTGGCGTCCATAATTATCTGCGACTTCGCTGAGGCGCTGGAGCAGACTGCAGTCTGCGGGAGGCGACCGGGCTGGCAGGTTGTGCGGTTGTCGCGGACTTCCAGCCGATAGGCTGAACGGGTCGCGTGGCTGCAGCATCATTGTTGCGTGGAATCGTGAGAGGTGCGTTCTGGGAGCGGATGTGGGGTTGTCCTTCGAGGTAGTTGCCCCGGTAGCGATTCCAGAACTGCTGAGAATAGGGCATTCCCAGTGGTGCGCCCCAGCCGCCGGCAATCTGTGACTGGGCAGCGACGTGCTTGTAGTTGTAAGGGCGGAAACTGGCGTAGCCGCCGTAGGATGGATAACGCTGGAAGTGACCGTGGATCCAGGTGTCCTGCTGGTCGAACGGGTAGAGGTCAACGCCGGTACTGGGTGCGCTGGACCACATACCGGGATCTGCATACATCATCTGGGCAGCGGCATCAGAGGATGCCAGCAGCATCATAACAACTGTCAGACAGCAATTTCTGACCATGGAATCCCTCCCACACACCGCAGCGACTCATTGAGGCACAGCATCAGCAGTTGCATCTGCCGCGGCACCCTCGTTTGATCGGGTGTTCCGCATTCACTGTCTGCAGTAACCTGAGAAAATTTCTGAGGCGGGTGCTGGATTTGCGGGAACAGCTTTCGAGAACTCTCTGATCGTCAAACTTTAACCCGCAGACTTCGTGCAGATTCGGGAAATTCGTGCTGAATTTTCCGGCGGCTTCGAAATGCGGTGGTATAGAAAGGCTGGCGGTGCTGCGCGCGGTACCGTGTCTTTCCGTCGTGGATAAGGAGGTTGCAGATGAAGAGCTTCAGGTATTTGACGGTTTTTGGTCTGGCAGCGATTCTGGCGATGAGCAGCGGATTGGAAGTGCGGCGGTTGGTCGCGGGTGACTGTGGTTGCCGTCGGCCAGCACCGCTGATCCCATATGCGTCATCTGCGGTGTTTCCTGTGGCGGTACCATTACCGGTGCTGATGCCGGGGTGTCCATGTGCCGGTGGCCTGCAGCTGGCACACTCTGGATATGCATGGCCAGGAGGGGGCTGGTTTTCTGACGGCGTTGTGCTGCAGCCTGGGATTTCATCGCTGCCGGCCGTTCCTGCGTGGCCCGGATCAATGACCGATGGTGGAATTCACTACCGTTACCCGAATTATTCGTATCGTTATCCGTGGAACCATCCGGGACCAGCGGTTCCGCACGTGAATATTGTCTGGTGAAGTCACCTGAAGCGGCAGGAATTGCCGTTTCAGTCAGATTTGCGGCACTGCGAAGTTTCCCGAACAGGACTTTCGTGGTGCCGTTTTTTTTTGCGCATTCTGCCAGACCGGCATGACTGTCGGAATTCGCATTCGAAGTCTGCGGGTATACGTGCATGTCGGGGCGGTGACCGGACGATACCTCCACGGCCCTGTCGGCTGTTTTTCCCGGTCTGACTGCAGGCGGTCTTTCGGTTCATGGATGTGTCCGAAGGGGCCGCCGATACGGTGGAAGAGCTGATGAACTGCCAGTGATGGCAGGTGGGTGCGACATGGAAGGAGCATCGCGAATGTCAGTCAACTGGTACAGTCCGCACTCTTCGGGGCCACGGTTCCCGGGAGGTTTCAGGTATGGCGCCTGTGCCATCCTGTGTGCGGCTTTCATGCTGGCACTGCAGTTGCAGTCTGCGCCGGCACATGGTTTTCAGCCACCTGCCGGTGGAGCATTGCGTCTTGAGACGCCGGAGGTATCCGGTCGCGTCGATGCTGCTCTGAGCCCGAACTTCAATCAACTGCTGAAGCCGGAGTACCACCTTGAGATTGAGCGTCATCACAGTCGCCTGATCATCACCAACAAGCGAGTGCGGCGAATTGCCGTGAGTGATATTGAGGTGGCCAACTACGTTCAGTATTCAGAGAATGAAATCAGTATCCTTGCATTGTCGCTCGGACGCACCGATCTGACGCTGTGGTTTGAGGACGAGACAACTCCCACGCTGTACGAAGTCACGGTGATCCGGGATGCCAGCCTGGAAGAGCAGCGATCGATTGATTTTGGCAAGCTTGAGCGTCGGATCCGGATATTGTACCCGAACTCTTCCGTCGCCCTGATCCCGATTGGTGCTCAGGTGATCGTACGCGGGACGGCCTATGACAGCGAAGAAGCTCAGAACATTCTGCAGGTTGTGCGAACAGAAGTGATTCGGTCTCTGCGAAGTGCGGCCCAGATGGACCAGGACATGGTGGGTGGTCTGACCGGGCTTGGCGGAGTTGGTTTGACTGGCGCAGGCGCCGGCGGCGGGGCCAATGGGCAGAACCGCGGGTTTCGCGATATCGTGATCAATGAGCTGGTGGTACCGGGCGAATACAACATTTCTCTGCGGGTAATGGTTGCTGAGATCAACCGATCTGAGCTGAAGAATGCCGGCGTCGACTGGCGTGTGTTATTCGGCAACGGTGGAAACAGTGTGGGATCCACACTGGGAGCAGGTTCCGGCACCACGCTGAGCGGGATTTTTGAGAACGGCGAAATCAGCATCTTCATTAAGTGGCTGAAGTCGAATGGTACGATCAAGCTGCTGGCTGAGCCTCGACTGACTGTGCTGAGTGGGACCGGGGCCAGTATCCTCGCTGGTGGTGAATTTGCAGTTCCCACGATCATCGGTCTGGGTGGTGGTCAGGCTACCAGTTTTCGGGGATTCGGTACCAGCCTTGTCGTGACGCCAACTGTCATTGATCGCGATCTGATTCGGATGCAGGTCGTTCCGGAATTCAGTCAGGTGACGGCCGAGAATACGGTGAATGGAATTCCTGGAACGAATGTGAAGCGGGTTCAGACGACGGTAGAGCTGCGTGAAGGCCAGACGTTTGCCATCGGTGGACTGATTTCCAATCAGACTTTGACGGAAGTCAGTCACATTCCGCTGCTGGGTGACATTCCGTGGCTGGGTCCCCGAGTGTTTCAGTCAAAGAAGGCGTCACAGATTGAGACAGAGCTTTTGGTTCTGGTATCGCCTGAGATTGTCCGTCCGTATGATGCTGACGATGTTCCACCGATGCCCGGATTCAATGTGACTCAACCCACGGATGAAGACCTGTGGGCTCGTGGTCAGACCGAAGGTGCTCCGGATCATAATGTTTATCAGTTGGCACCGTACGGTGGTGGTGAAATGCGTGGGATTCCTCAGGGCTACAGCCTTGAAGCTCCGGCTCCTATGGGTGGACCTCAGCCGGCGGCTTCCTTCGGTGGTTATCCTGGCGGTTATTCCGGAGGATTTGGCAATCCGCAGATGGTAGCTCCTTACGGAGCGTGGGGGCAGCCCGGTCAACCGTACATGATGGATCCTGGCATGTCCGGGATGCCGATGCAGCCGATGATGATGCCGGGCGATCCTTCCGGAATGCAGGGTGGGTATATGATGCCGGGGGGCATGCCGGGGCAGATGGGTGGCTACGGTGCGCCTGGAAATGCTCAGGGGATGCCGATGAACATGCCTGGCCAGCCTGGAATGAACGGTATGGGTGGTGGCATGGTTCCTGAGCAATTCAATGGACAGCCTCCGGTACCTGGAACAAATCTGCCGCAGGATCTGACGGTACCTGAGTCGGGTGCCGAGCAGCAGCAGAGTATTCCTCAGGATGCACCCATGCCGACACCTGATTCGATCTCGACTCAGACGCGTCGTGATCGGTCGGTTTCCCCGACGGGTCGACCGTCAGGATTTGCCGGCTGGAGGAATGGGCTGCAGCGAAATCGTGAGACACGCCCGGCTGCAGGCGCTGCCGTGCGACCTGCCGGGTGGAATGCCAATCGTTGATGTCTGTGTTCCGCAGCCGCTGGTAATCGTTGCAGGTGCTGAAAATGTCTGGAGTGACAGGCCATGGGTAATCGACAACTTCCCCTCCGCGAGGTCGCCGCGCTGGCGTTCAGCAGCATGATTGCTGCGGGTTGCACATCGACGAAGGACTGTTACGTCAGTTCTGAGTGTGACATGTATGGTCAGCCGATGTGCAACACGGGTACCTGCGATCCGTGTCGTTCATCGGGGCAGAGCAACAGCTGGTGGCCGTGGAGTCGCAATTATTATCCACCCAGCCGTTATCCGATTCCTGATGTGATGCCTCTCGGGTCGATCCTGCGATCTCACTGGCATGTCATGGAGACGAACGGCGAGGCCGCAGACTTTGTAATCTACCGCAACGAGTTTGTGGACAATTCCTCTGAGCTGACGCCGTACGGTCGGGACCACATTGCTGAGATTGCGGCCCGCATGCCGTCTGCGCCGTTTCCTGTTCTGGTGCAGCGTGGCATCAACAACGCGGATCCGGAGCTTGATCAGATTCGCCGGGAGGTTGTGGTACGGGTGCTGACGGATCTGGGGAATTCCGATGCAGAGCGTCGCACATTCGTATCTCAGCCATACGGAAACGGTCTGAATTCGATGGAAGCTGAGCAGGACTATGCAACGTTTCGCAACATTCGCAACGCTGGTCAGAACAATGGGGGGCAGTGAGGCTTCTGACGCTGCTGCCGGGACTCAGCGGGGCAGCCAGAGTCCGGCGGGGCTGACTGCGGCGGAGTGTTCATCCGTTGTGCGCGTCTGGCGGCGGGCCTTGATGCGGAGATATGGCGGGATGAATCGTCCGCGATATCCGAAGTGGGCAACATCGACCGTGTAGTCAGCTCGTCGGGGTTCCCGCAGGTCTTCGATGACAAATCCACTGGTGCACAATCCTCCGACCAGGTCTTCGAGTCTGTGCAGGTATTCTGTGGTCCCTTCTTCGCGGTAGGCCTTATCGGTCATGCTGGGCAGTGGTCCCTGGTGGTAGTATTCAAGTCCGATCACAAACTGCTGACGTTCATTGCGGTGGCTGACCTGCAGGCTGACGGGCTGTTTGTGCTGTGAGATGTAAAGTCCGTGGTCGCGGAGGACTCGGGCGATTTCCCGATAGACCGGCTGGACATCCGGGACGTAGCAGGTGCTGACGGGCTGATGTACGATGTCGAAGGACTCAGCTCCCAGCATGGACAGATCTTCCATGGAGGTGCGGATGGTCTGGACGTGATAGCCGCGTCGTCGGCTTTCGCGCAGATCCAGTTCCAGCATGGAGTCGCTGAGGTCGACAACGGTAACGATGGCGCCGGCGGCTGCGTACAGGATTGACTGCCAGCCTCCGCCTGCGGCCAGACACAGGACTCGCAGGCCGGCCACACTGTCCGGCAGCCAGCCGCGTCCATCGAGGGATTTGAGTGGCGTGCGACATTCTTCGTCGGTGGCGGTGCGGGCAAACAGGCTGCCGGAGTCTGCGAGGCTGTTCCAGGCCCGCTGGTTGACGCTGAGATGTTCCACGAATGGATGTCCTGTAGTGGATTCCCGGGATTTGAAACTGTCGGTTGAATGCTGGCTGCAGTATAACAGGAGTTGTGTGGAGTTGCGTTGGTGGATGGCAGTGGCCTTCGTGGGCGGGTTGGGTCTGTGAAATCTGACGACTTTGACAGCAGTGAACCGCTGGTTCTGAAACTGGGAGGCAGCCTGCTGGATCTGTGGAATCTTGGTGACCTGCTGCAGTGGTTTGGTCGAGGTCGTCGAGTTCTGATTGTTCCGGGTGGAGGCGAGGCGGCGGACACTGTGCGGCGGCTGGATGTCCATGGGTTTCTGACAACGGAGCAGTCTCACTGGATGGCGATTGAGGCGATGAGTTTCAATGCGGGAGTGCTGCGAAGAACTCTTCCGGTGCTGTCTGCGGCCGATGGCCTGGAGTCGACTCCGTGGAAGTGGCCGGAGGGGAGGCCATTGATACTTGATGCGGCCGGGTGGTTGATGGGAAGCGGGAGTGCAGTGTCGGCACGGATTCCGGCATCGTGGGATGCAACGAGTGATTCGATTGCCGCAATCGTGGCAGCTGCGATCGGTGTGGAATCTCTGATTCTGGGGAAATCGTGCGAGCCCTGCAGCGTGGCGGTGGCCGATCTGGCAGCAGCCGGGCAGGTGGATACCTGTTTCCCGGGTTTTGCGGGAAAGCTGAAGCTTGCGTGGTGTAATTTTCGGGCGACATCGCCGAAAGTTCGTTGCGTGGGGAATCGAGACGGGACTGGGTGATCAATGAATCTGATTTATGCGGTCATACTGGGTGCGGTGCAGGGGGTGGCGGAGTTTCTGCCGATCAGTTCATCGGGGCATCTGGTGATCGCCGGCGAGCTGCTGACGAGTCTGTCCGGCCGAGGTTTACCGGAGTGGTTGCAGGGCATGACCATGAATGTGGCCCTGCATTTCGGGACATTGTTGTCGATAGCGACGATTTATTTTCGCGATCTGCTGGGACTGCTGAAGCAGGTGCGGCTGTTGTTGCTGATTGTGCTGTCGTCCGTGCCCGCGGGATTTGTTGGTCTGTTGTTCAAGGACCAGTTGGAAGCGTTGTTTCAGAATGCGCTGGCGGCCGGGATTTGTCTGCTGGGGACAGCGGCCATTTTGATGACGGCGCGTCGTATGCGGGGAGTGGGGCGTGGATTGTCTGAGTTGTCTCCGGCGGCTGCGCTGACAATCGGCCTGTTTCAGGCTGTGGCGATTCTGCCCGGTATTTCACGGGCCGGCAGTACAGTGGGTGCCGGTCTGATGTGTGGTTTGCGTCCTGAGGATGCTGCCAGGTATTCGTTTTTTCTGGCAGTACCTGCGATTGGCGGGGCCTCGCTGCTCGAGTTGCTGAAGCTGCTGCGACAGGGCGACAGTACGGCTCCGGAATTTCTGCCAATGCTGGTGGGGATGGTGGTCAGCTATGTGGTGGGAGTGTTCAGTCTGCGGTCATTGATTCGGCTTCTGGCGGCAGACCGACTGCACTGGTTTGCGTGGTACTGCAGCACTGTGGGTGTGCTGACCATTGCCTGGCAGTTGTGGGCCGTCTGAGGGGTTGCTGATGTCGGAGTCGGGGATGCTGAAGATTGTGCGTGGAGCCTGTGGTCACGATTGTCCGGACACGTGTGCGTGGATTGCAGAAACGTGTGACGGGCGGGCTGTTCGCCTGTACGGGGACCCGGAGCACCCGTTTACTCGCGGTGTGCTGTGCGCGAAAGTGAACCATTACCTGGATCGGGTGTATCATCCGGATCGGTTGTTGTACCCATTGCGTCGCATTGGTTCGAAGGGTTCCGGTTGTTTTGAGAGGATCAGTTGGGAGTCGGCTCTGGAGCAGATTGCCGAGCGATGGAATCGGGACATTTCGGAATCGGGTGCGGAGTCAATTCTGCCCTTCAGTTCGGCGGGCAATCAGGGACTGATCCAGCATTCATCGCTGGATCAGCGTCTGTTTGCGGTTCTGGGGGTCAGCCGTCTGGAACGCAACATCTGTGGTGCTGTGGCTCACGAGGGTCTTTGTGCGACGCAGGGGAGTGGCATTGGCGTCAATCCTGAGGATCTGATTTACAGTCGGTATATAGTGCTGTGGGGCACAAACACGATTGTCACGAATCTGCATCTGTGGCCGGTGATCGAGGAGGCTCGGCGACGGGGTGCCCGGATTGTGGTGGTGGATCCGATTCGGACGCGGACGGCAGCGGCGGCTGACTGGCACATTCCGGTGCGACCGGGGTCGGATACTGTTCTGGCGCTGGCGATGATGCATGTGATTATTCGCGAGGGGCGGGTTGATCACGATTATGTCTCGCGGTATGCGACGGGATATGAGCAGCTTGTGAAGCGAGTATCCGAGTTTTCACCTGAAGCTGCGGCTGCTGTTACCGGCGTGAGTGCTGCGGATATTGAGCGTTTTGCTCTTGAGTATTCGGCGGCCGAACCGTCATTGCTGCGACCGCTGATCGGACTGGAGCATCATCGGAACGGTGCGATGATGTTTCGGGTGTTGTCCTGTCTGCCGGTGTTGACGGGTGCGTGGCGTCATCGGGGTGGTGGGCTGGCTCGTTCAACGGGTGCCTTTCAGTACTCCATGCTGAACATGGACGGTTTGCTGTTGCCGACGCTGGGTGAGGGTTCCGTCAGAGTTCTGAATATGCGTGATCTGGGGCGGGATCTGTGCAGTGATTCGCTGTCACCTCGGATTCGTTCGCTGCTGATTTACAACAGCAATCCTGCGGTCAGTCTGCCGAATCAGCAACTGGTAAGAGCAGGGTTGCAGCGGGACGATCTGTTTACAGTGGTTCACGATCTGTTTCTGACGGATACGGCGAGGTATGCGGATCTTGTGTTGCCGGCGACGAGTCAACTGGAGCATCTGGATCTGGTGCCATCGTGGGGGCATCACTATGTGTCCCTGAATCAGCCGGCAATAGAGCCACTCGGAGAGTGTGCAGCGAATACGGAGTTTTTCCGCAGGCTGGCGCGAGTTCTGGGGCGGGAGGAAGTGTTTCTGTATGATTCGGACGAGCAGTTGCTGCGGACTGCACTGCAGACGGACCATCCCATGATGCGGGGTATTACGTTTGAGCGTTTGTCTGAGTGTGGCTGGTTGCACCTGAGCCATGCGGAGGACTGGCGACCATTTGCGGAGGGCGGTTTTCCAACACCGAGTGGTCGTGCGGAACTGTGGTCTGCTCAGTTGGAGTCGCGGGGGTTGGATCCACTGCCGGGGGCAGGGGAAATTCGCAGGGGTGAATCTGGCATGCTGCAGTTGATTTCGGGAAAGACGCTGCACTATCTGAACACCGGCTATTCGCATCAGGAGCCTCATCGCAGGCGCGAGGGAATTCTGCAGGTTGAAATGCACCGGCTGGATGCGGAGTTGCGGGGTCTGCAGGATGGCGAGAGTGTGCTGGTGCGCAGTTCTCAGGGTGAAGTCCATGCGATCTGTTGTATTTCTGAGCGGGTGCAGAGTGGAGTTGCGTGGATGCCATTCGGAGGTCTGCAGGACGCTCGTGGGATGTCGCGGCATGTCAACAATCTGACACCGGAGGAGCCCACGGATTGGGGTGGTGGCAGTGGCTTTTACGACACATTTGTGGAGGTCCTGCGTGCAACAGAGAGCGTTTCTGTTTGAGGTTTCGGGCTGACGATGGTCTGTCAACCGCAGGGTGCCAAACTTTCGCAGAAACCGACAAAAACAAGTCAAAACATACTCATCTCTTATGCAGGCAAAGCTTTGCGAAAAGCCCGACCGGGCGGGGCTCAGAAATCACTGACAGTCATTTGACACTCTGTTGTCACAGGGTAACATCGGCGGCGTTGAGTGAGCATGTCGGGCGTGGCATCTGCGGCCCTGTCCGACGATTATCCTGTCAGTTCCCCAGTCTGTACTCGAAGACGATCCCCTCGTCGTAGCATCTGTGTGTGTTCGCGGGTTCCTTTCTGCGAGGAATCCGGGGACATTACGGTTGTGGTAGAGTGCGCGCTGGCTAAATGGAGGGGGCGCATGACGCTGCCCGTACGTCACGACGACACCGTTCGATCTCGTCGAAAATCCCGTTCTGCTGTTCAGTCGCCACCGACTGAGGCGCCCATCCGCGCTGCGGTTGGTGTGGCTGAGGGCGGTCCGGAGCGGGAGCGAAAGGCTCCTGCAAGGTCCAGTGCTCTGCGCATATCGACTGCGCCAGCGATAGCGGCGCAACCTGAAGATGTGGTCCGGACAGCAGTTGGTGAGCAGAATTACCAGCACTGGTTCAGTCGCAGTTGTCGTCTGCAGGTTTCCGGTGAGCGTCTATTGATCCGCGTGCCGAATCCTTTCATTCTGAACTGGATGCTGAAGCGATTCAGGACTGAGTTGTCGGTGGCTGCTCAGCGTCTGCTTGGTCCGTCCGGCGTGTGTCACTTTGAGGTTGATGCAGCGTTGTCCGGAGCCGGGGAATCGTCCACGGCCACTGAGACTGTTTCGGTGGAAGTCGCAGGTGGTGGAGCGAGTGTCGTTCGTCCTCTGCCCGAGCGTGCGTCTGCTGATCAGCCTGCTCCGCTGGCAGTGGCGGAAGTTGGAGCGACGGCCCGCAGGCTGGCGCCTCAGAAGGCGGAGTCATCGACATCAGAAACAGCGGGTCGCCGTCGTTTCCGGGACTTTTCGTCCTTTGTAACCGGTGAATGCAACAGCCTGGCTGTCCTCGCGTCCCGACAGATCTGCGGAAATCCCGGGCAGAAATTCAACCCGCTGTTCATCTATGGCTCCACAGGGACCGGGAAGACTCATCTTCTGGAGGCCATCTATTCGCAGATGCGTGCTGATCAACCGAAGCTGAGGACGATGTATCTGACGAGCGAAGCGTTCACCAATTACTTTACGGCTGCACTTTCGGGTCGCACGGTGCCTTCTTTCCGTCAGAAGTTTCGCAATGTTGATGTGCTGATTGTTGATAACATTGAGTTTCTTGACAACAAGCGTGCCACGCAGGAGGAGTTTCTGCACACGGTGGTGCAGGTGATCGAGCACGGCGGGCAGGTGGTAATTTCTTCGGATCGTCATCCGAAGATGCTGACGAAGCATCGTGAAGAGCTCACCACACGATTTCTCAGTGGTCTGGTGTGTCGCATGGAGGATCCGGATGAAGAGACCCGGCGGCGGCTGATTCATTCGTTATCGATTGGCTGTCAGACGGTGTTTTCTGCGGGTGTGGTGGATCTGCTGGTTCGTCGCGGTGGCCGCGGTGCTCGCGAACTGCAGGGGGCAGTGAATCAACTGCACACATTTTCTCAGTTGACGGGTCGCAGGATCACCGAGAGTGTTGTGCGTGAGATGCTGGGCGGGCTGCAGGACGAATGTCGCAGGCTGATTCGGATCAGTGATGTTGAAAAGGCTGTGTGTGAGGTTTTTGGCGTGTCAGCGACGGATCTGCGTTCTGCGTCCCGCCGCAAGGCTCTGGCAGTTCCTCGAGCGATTGCAATGTTTCTGTCTCGAAAAATGACAAAATGTGCTTATCGTGAGATTGGTGCGTGGTTCGGCGGCCGGGATCACAGCACTGTGGTCGCTGCGGAAAAGCGAGTGGCTGCGATAGTAGTTTCCGGTGAAGCTCCGGGGCTGCCGACACTGACATCGTGCAGGTCCATGTCAGATCTGATTGATTACCTTGAGCGACAGGTGTCCAGTATGGCATCGTAGGCTCAGGGTGATGTTTGCAGGGTTGCCTTTGCTGGCAGGTGGGTATCGAACCAGTCGACCAGTGCTTTCTCTGCCTGTTGCCCCTGTTCCCCTGAGAATCCGTGTGCAGCACCCTTCATAATGATCAGCTCGCATTTGGCGGAAGCTTTCTGCATGGCCTCATGGAACTTTTCGCTGTGGAACAGTGGGACCAGTTCGTCCTTGTCTCCGTGGACCAGCAGTGTGGGTGGGGTGCGACGGGAGACTGAGAGCAGCGGTGAGACATCCGGCGCCTGATCATCGGGGAATACGAGTGCGGGGAACGACTTGCTGAGCGTTTCGTGGTTGACGTAGACGCGCAGGTCCGTTGGTGGAAACCAGGCCACGACTGCCTGGACTCGGCTGGATGTCTTTTCCAGGTCGACTGCTGCATCAGGATCTCCATCATCGCCCATGGTTCCCAGTGCGAGAGCCAGATGTCCTCCGGCGCTGCCACCACAGACACCGATACGTTCGGGATCAATCTGATATTCGGCAGCATGCCTGCGGATATGTCGAATTGCGAGCCGTACATCGGCCACAGCTTCCGGAACCTTGAACCAGGGGCTGCTGCCATGCCTGACGAGGAACAGTGTATAGCCGCGTTCCACGATTTTTTCGAACAGGTTCAGATTGCGCTGTTCGGGACGAACGATGGTTTCCGGTGGTGCCCAGATTGAGACCCAGCCGCCGCTGACCATGAACAGCACGGCAGCGCCATTTGGGTTGCGTGTGGGGCGGACGACATCATAGGTAAGGGCCAGTCCCGCCTTGTGGCTGTAGATGACATCCGGTCGAACGGTGCGCCAATCCTCGGCGCTGACTGAGGTAATGGCGGTGGTTGCCGGCAGCAGAAGCAGCAGGACGATGACGTTGCGCAGTTTATTCATGGGGAGAGCTTCCGGATGGGGTGCGGAATCATGTGGTCAGGGAGAGCCGCTGAGCATCGCCATCGGCAGAATCTGCCGATCGTTGAATCGGCGAGCCGTCATTTGCGGCTGTTTTTGCCGATTGGGCCATGTTTTGGGCAGCTTCTGAGAGCGACTGTATCGATTCCGGCCACAGGATCAAGACCATCGGCGGGCGGGGCTCGTTAAACTGCCGTGGGTATTCCGGGGGTGCCGGACCTTGTTTTGAATCGGCAGGCTGCTCGGTCAGGGAAGTGAGTCATGGAAGCGCATGCGTTTGACAGCACTGGTGGTTCTTCTGTTGTTCGACGACGTCTGGGAAGGGGTCTGAGTGCCCTGCTGGGGAGCGGTGGAGATGCGGAGGGTGCGGAGGGAAGTGGCATCATTCCGATGCATCAACCCTCAGCGGCTCCGGCGCCGGGCACGGACGATATTGCTCTGGAGATGATTGAACGCAGCCCTTCGCAGCCTCGCAGGGACTTTGATCAGGCAGCCATCGATGAGCTGGCCGACAGTATTCGGCGTCATGGCATGCTGCAGCCGATGCTTGTCAGGAAGCGAGAGGATGGCGAGCCGGGCTACCAGCTGATTGCCGGTGAGCGACGCTGGCGAGCCGCTCAGCAGATCGGCCTCGAGCGTGTTCCGTGTCGTGTCATTCAGTTTTCGGATCGGCAGGCATCCGAGGCTGCGCTGGAGGAGAATCTGAAGCGTGAGGATCTGAATGTTCTGGAGAAGGCACTGGCATTTCGGGAGTATCTGGATCGATTTGGTGGGACGATTGAGGATCTGGCTCGTCAGTTGAGCATGAGCCGAGCGAACGTCAGCAATATCATGAGGCTTCTGGAGTTACCGGAGCCGGTGCAGCAGTTGGTCAGATCGGACCGGCTGAGTGCCGGTCACGCTCGCGCTATGCTGCCCCTGTCCACAGCTCAGCAGGTACTGCTGGCTGAGCAGATCGAAAAGGATCAGCTTTCGGTGCGCAGAGTTGAGGAGATCGTCAGGGAGCTGCTCAGTCAGCCGGAGTCGGCTGTGGAGACGGACTCTGCAGAGGAACCGGTCATGGGCGAACCCCCGGAGCCTTCCAATCATGTGCTGTCACTGCAGGCGGCATTACGAGACGTGCTGGGGGCGAAGATTGAGATACGATTGCGAAAAAATGACGCTGGACAGATAGTGATACACTTCCGCGGCAATGATGACTTCGAGAGGCTGGTCGGACGTCTGCGGAAGGCGTCCTGACAGCAATTACGGTGATGAGTAATTCGGAACAGGATCTCACTGTTGCTGTGTCAGCGCATTCCGTGGGGGCTGTTGTCAGGCTGCATGTACAGCCTGGGGCACGCCGAACTGCGTTCTGCGGTCTGCATGGGGAGCGTATTCGGATTGCGGTCGCGGAGCCGCCCGAGAATGGGCGAGCCACAGCGGCTGTACTTCGTCTGCTGGCTGAAAGCCTGAATCGGCCAGTGTCAGCAATCACGCTGCTGCGAGGCCAGACCAGTCGTCAGAAGGATTTGCTGGTGTCGGGGATGACGGTACCTGAGGTTTTACAGCAGTTGCAGGATTCTGTGGATCGAGGCTGAGTGACTGTCTCTTCTGCCCACGTGTCAAAGCCTGACCCGTTTGGCTGGCGTTTCCGTGAATGCGAAAAGCCCGCGGGATGCGCGGGCTTTTCAGGCAGATTGCGAGGCACCGGAGGTTGTTTACTTCAGGGAACCTTTTTTCAGGGCATCGCCACTGATTTCAACGGGCTTCTGGGGATTGTCTCCGGCCTTCACTTTGACGGTGTACTTGCGATTGATGTAGCCCACCTTTTCGTGCCAGATCCTGAATTCGTGGTCTCCCGCGGGCAGATTGGGGATGGTGAACTTTCCGTCAGCGTCCGTAACGGCTGCGTAGGGATGGTCAACCGCCAGCCAGTAGGCATTCATCCATGGGTGGAAGTCACAGGCAACTTTGAATGGCAGGATTTCGGCAGCCTTGATGGCGATTTTCTGGCCGCTGCCTTTGGCTGTTGCCGGGGCGATCAGCACATTGGTGCCTGCGTTCTTGAGAGGATAGGTGTGGGTGTTGTGGGCCACAGCATCGCTGGAAATCACTTCCACGGTCTGTCCGGTTCGAGCGACCAGAGCGTGCGGGATGAAAAGGCAGTTCTTCTGGTCAAAGATGACGGTGGCAGGGTCAGCGGTTTTGAGGTCCGG
>Ga0078894_10000155_pt1 | contig 42617 bp, 39 predicted proteins | sample LauGreSu1BDMLBSD_2_FD_67506 | JGI IMG/M metagenome (GOLD analysis project Ga0078894, IMG submission 67506) | Freshwater lake microbial communities from Lake Michigan, USA - Su13.BD.MLB.SD (version 4) (version 4) | ecosystem: Environmental > Aquatic > Freshwater > Lake | place: Lake Michigan...
TATTTGGGAAATGATAAAAACAATGTAATTTCAATAAATATTCCAACTAAATACTGAACTTACTGTAAAATATAAAAAAAGTTATAAATATAAAGATTATTTTTATATTTATAAAATGAAGCTACTCCATTTAACTTTCCATCATGGATGTGAATTAGAAATAGAATATGTTTTTAAAAAATTAGGGCACGAAATTACAGCTATGAAGTTTGATACCGGATATAATGAGATAAACGAATTTACGCAACTACGTGCACAAAATTTCTGGGAAAAAAACAAAGATTATTTTAATACATTTGATGGTATCATTACATCCTATCCTACTTCTTTATCACGTATTTTTTTACAAAATGATTGGTCTAAATTATTAATAATTTGGGTATGTAATCGATTTGATTGTGGTATTCAAGAAGAATATATGGACCCAGGATTTTATAATTTATTACGTTCTATAAAAGATAGGAAGAACGTATATATATTTGGTAATTCGTTTATTGAAAATATCTATTCAACATATGCTAAAAACGTGGATATAGGCAATTTTATCATTAAACCTCTTGGTAAAACTGTAAAAACTGATTTTATGTATAAAACGTATTCCGACGAAGAATCCAATGTATTTTATATTCCGCCTGGAAAAAATGAAACACATTTATTGAATTTATCCAAAAAATTAGACACATTGGATATTCAATCAATATGTGAACGGTTTAATGAAAATATGATAGAATTATTGGGGTATAAAGGTGTTATATGTATTCCATATTCATGGTCATCTGTTGCATTTTTTGAGAGATTACAATTAGGAATAGTAACATTTTTACCTACTGAACGTTTTTTAATTGAATTATTTAATGAAGGTGAATATTGGTTTGAACCACCATTCAATGTACAACAAACTGAATTATTAAAAATAACTGAATGGTATGCACACGAACACCGGGATTTTATGGTATATTTTGATTCATGGAATGATTTAAAATTGAAAATAAAAAGTACAAATTATAAAGATAAAACAACATTAATGTTGAATTATGCTAAAATGCATGAAAAAGAAACATTAGAAAGATGGAATTATATTATAAATGATTATTTACAATTTGCACCGGTTCAACAACATGTTAGTAATATACCACAGGTTAGTAATATACCACCGGTTAGTAATATAAACATGCAACCTAATCTACCTGTACATATTGAATCTAGTGAAAATAAAAACATAGATTCAAATTCATTATGTGATAACAAAGTTTCTATAATATTAACATGTACCGTACATTGTCATTCTAAGATAAAAGAAAGAAATAATATAGTGGAGGATGATTCACAACAACGCATCAATATTTATATCAAATCTATTAAACGATGGTTATATGAAACAACATTTCCTATAATTGTTGTTGAAAATTCTGGATATGAATTTCCTGAATTGGAATTTGAAAAAGATATGTTTAAACACCGGTTTGAAATGATTTTGTTCAATGAAAATGAACTAAAAGAAGCATCTTATTTGAAGGATAATTATTCGAAGGGAACCCATGAAGTTTTTTCCATTTATTATGCAAAACGTGAGTCCAAATTAATTACACAATCTGCATGTAATTTTATTATTAAAGTTACAGGTAGATTTTTTATTCCCGATTTTGAAAAATATTTGAAAAATCACGATTTAACAAAAATTAAAGCGCTTCGTCAAAATAATGGATTGAGTTGTCAAATTGTAGGAAGTCATATTGACCAATTCAGTTTTATTTTTAATAAAAGGTGTTTTTATCGCGATGAGTATGCGAAATATGAAAATGATTATATTGAAATTTTATACAAAGATAAAATAGACAGTTTAGAAAAAAATGTCCTAAATTGTCCAATGTTTGAAATTGAATCTACAATAAATGGTAAAAATGAAACAATAACAGTCTTATAAATTATTTACTATTTCTATATATTTTTTAACTTCTATGCTAATATCAAATTGAGATATACCATATTCACGAATGGTTTTTCGTTGTGACCCAGATATTTGTTTATTTTTAATTATTTTTTGTTTTATATAATCTAAATCATCCATTTTATTATCTTCAATGATGGTAATAAAATCCAATGTTTTATCTAAATTTTCAGCAGATGATTTGTTCACTACTATTCCTAAACCAGCAATTAATGCTTCTTTAACTACAAGTGGGTCAGCTTCACCTTCACTTAGGAGCAATAAATTAGTATAATCCGTTAAATGTTCATGAATTTGATTTCGTGACCATTCTCCTAAATAATTCGGCATCCATGTTTTGAAATTTGGGTCGGCATTATTTCCGACAAAATCAATATTTTCTAAATCTTGGAATTTGGATTGGTTTTTTCGCGGTGTTATTTTTCCTAAATAAATTGTTTTATCTAATTTTGGGAAAAGGGAAAATTTGAAACGGGAACTATTTATTCCATTTTTTATTTTACGAATGTAGGAAGGATTTGCTCCATATAATAAAAATGCATTTACATCTTTATCTGCTAAAACAAAATTATAAAAGCTGTCTTGGTTTGTTAAAAATGAAAATACGCGGTCATATCCATCATTTCTATGTTTATTTATTTGGTCAATATATGGATAATGACTTGTAATTGCGATTTTAGGACATTTCAAATGATGTAAAATTCCATAAAATACGTCATAATGTAAATGAACAAAATCAAATTTTCCATTGTTAATAGTATTTACAATTTCAAGCATATTTTTCGTATTTATGATAGTAACGTCATGCCCCAATTTGTATAATTCATTGTAATAATCCCATATTAATATTTCCACAGCACCCCATCCCACTGGTGGTATTGGCATAATACCTGGACCGATTAATGCGATTTTCATAGTATGAATAATATACTAAATATTATTTATGTATTTATTTAGATTGAATAAAATATAAAAATATATTTAGTATATTTATATCATGGAAACCACTTCATCTTCAAATATTATTAAGAAGATTCAAGATTTTGCAACTGACCAAGACAATAACCAAAAAATAAATGTTACTATTTCAGTAGCATTGGAACTATATAGAGTTCTTGTATCGTCTTTATTGATATTATTTGTTCCACAAGATTGCGATGGTCATTTATGTACTTTGACTGAAAATATGGAGCCAGATTCACAAATATACACTACTGGGTTATTTTTCAATTTTACTACTATGTTTGTATTTTTAATAATGTATGGATTGGAAGTTAAACGTGAAAATCGTTTAATTACATATTTAGATGTAAATAAATCCAATGCAGCGGATAATGAATCTGTCGGTAAGGTTTTACAAAAATTACCAAGTGTGAAAAGGGATAGCATAATAACGTTGGATATTTATTATCAAAAAGCTGCATATGTAGCTATGTGCAGTTTTGTTATAAATTCTATTATCAGTGGAATAGTAGTATATCAATATTCATTGGGAAATCAAACAACTACAACCATTATTACAAATATATTATTCATGATTTCTAAATTGAGTGATGTATATATAACGGTAAATACTGAAAAGAATGTTTTTTATTCTGCTTATTTGAAAGGAAAAATACAATATAATGATGTTGACCCTGACAAAATAAAACTTCTTGAATTAGTTACTCTAAATGATATTGAATCCGCGACACACACAATAGAAGAACCAGTGTTTCAAGAACAAAATACACCAGTCGCGGAAGAACTCGCTGTCCAAGAAGAACCCGTGTTGCAAGAACAAAATACACCAGTCGTGGAAGAACATGCTGTCCAAGAAGAACCAGTGTTTCAAGAACAAAATACACCAGTCGCGGAAGAACCCGCTGTCCAAGAAGAACCCGTGTTGCAAGAACAAAATACACCAGTCGCGGAAGAACATGCTGTCCAAGAAGACCCGGCGTTACTAGTAACACCCAGCCCCGCGACGCAAGTCGCGGAAGACCCTGTGTCACAAGTAATAGAGGAACTTGTCACACAAGTCACAGAAGAATCTGAAACATAAATATAAAATTATTGCATATCCGGTAATACATTGAATGTGTATTCTCGCCCATCGTCATAAATATCCATTGTAGCGGCAACTGTCCAATTAGCATATTTCTTATCACTTTTTTGAGAATTAAAAATGTTCAACTTCAATTCCAATGCATCCAATAAATTGAAAATACTTGTCACATTGGATGCATTTCCGGTTGTATTTTCGGGCGTTCCATAATCTCTCACATATTTAAATTGTTTTATCAAACCAGTGTTAATCAATGTTTCATCATGAATATATTCTACAAATTTCAAATCATGTGAAACATTTGGGACACGCGGATTTATCCAATGAAACTTATCAGCTGAAATAATACTATCCCCTTGGATTATATTATATCCTTGTTTTTCACCACAATGTGGTTGACAATGTGGTTGCTTACAAACTTTTTCAATAATTTCTTTACTAGTTATTTTTCCATTATTGAAATAGTTTCTTCCATAATCAATAATTTTCACAATATACTCACTTTTGAATTCAAATATTTGTCCTTTATGATGATACCTCATTAAAATACATTTATTTCCATCGAATGGTTTATACAAAGACACATTATTTGCATGTAGATCATAATGAGTATAATTACTACCAAGCATGCATAAAGGAAAATATACTTGATACATTAAATTAAAAAGATCGTATTTAATATTAACATGATTTTTATCAAGTTCATCATCAAAAGATACCAATTTATCAAAATGTTGAATTAAAACACATAACAATTTGTTTTTTAAACATGAATAATCAACTACACTATCTTCTTCCATATCTGTAATATCCACTTTTTGAATGAATGTTTTGAAATCAAGATTAGAAAGTTTATTAGAAGTTGCTCTTTCTTTTACTATTTTATAATCTTGTTCTGTTTTATATTCATATAAATCATATGTTTCAACAAAACATGGATAAATTTTGGAATATTTGTTGATAAAATACTTTCCAACATAATATTCATATAATAAATTATCAGAATCGTCCGCCGATGAACATTTCAAAGCAGTATAAGCGGTATAATTATGTTTTTTGAACGGTACTTCAACAATAAAACCATTATTGGATGGTTTTCCAATTCTTTTCAAAGCACTATTATCAACCAAATCCAAATTTTGAAAATTTTCAAAATAACGTTTGATAACATCATCATAATTTCCTAATGCAAGACAATTATCCGGATTCTTACAAGTAACTTCCAACATTTTTCCTAAATTTGCACTACGTTTGTGAATATTTTGAGAAAGGAGTTTTTTGATAATTAATTTTTCTTCGGATTCTTTTTTTGATTCTTTTGATTTAGATAAAGACGTTTCTGACTCCAAACGTTTGCTACTTTTGTTACTTTTATATGTTTTTATTTTACGTGAATTCATTCGTTTACTATATTTATTTTTTTTAGTCATTTTTATTTTATTTGAACATCGTGGGCCCAAACATCCGCCATATTTTAGTTTTTTTTCCATTATATATTAGGGGGTATAAATAAAAAAATATTACTACAATAATCTAGGAATATTCTAACAAGATTTGACTTCAATAAAATCAGTAGGAGTTATTATTTGTTCTTCTCTCGATAATAATTCTTCAACTTTATCAAGAACCGGTCGTAAATTTGGTTTACATTCATCGCGAACAATTTTACTTTCCATCATTGCAGGTATTGTCTTCTTTAATGTATTCAATATTTTTTTACAAATGTTCTTATACTGTTCTTGCGTAAAAGTACTTATTTTTTCTAAGTCATAAATATATTCTATTAAATCATTGATATCTTCTATTTCATCACTCCATTCATCTGGACCTTTAAACATATTGGATAATTTTATTATTTCCGTTCGTTGTTCGTCTATTATAAAATTCATTATCTTCCTATCTACTCGGTCATCTTTTGGTAATTCAGGTATTTTATACACATTCTCATTATTATTTATCATAACGCGCATCACATATACTTTAAAATCTATTTCTTTATACTTGATGGTGCTTTCTTCTATTATTTCAATATTTAATCCGCGTGGCAATAATACTTCTTTTTGATATTTCCATCTTTCGCTATTTTGTTCCAAATCAATATAAGGTATATTTTGGTCTACAATAAGTACATTTATACAACAATTAGAAGACAATATTCTATCACGTTTTACAAAATTCATATCAAATAATGTTTCAATAGATTTACTACACGATATATAACCGTTATTTATACCAGAGTATAATTTATCAGTACCTCTATAGAGTATTGTTTTGTGAGTTGTTTTAGGACTCTTTATGTTAATGAATGATTTGTCTATCGAATTAATTTTACTGATTAACCCCTTAATTGCACTATTAAAATTAGTTTTTCCTAGATTGTTAATAATAGTTTCTTTTTTAAATTCTGATAAAAATTGATAACCTTTTCTTAAAAACCCATTTATTAAACTTGAATTTTCTTGATAATAATTTATTGATGTTTTTTCGGGTTTTGATAGTGTTTTAATAAAGTCATTACTTAGTGTTTCATTATATTCATTATATTGTTCTGAATCTTTTATTAAATCATTATTCAATGTTTCCAATAATATATTTAACAAGGTTTTGGGTTTAGGCGACGATGAACTTCTAGATGATTTTTTAGATGATGAACTTCTAGATGATTTTTTAGATGACGATGATTTAGATTTTAAAGATTTGTTTCTGATATTTGTTAATGTATTGGATACATTTTTTTTTGTATGGTTGGTCGACATATATATATTAATAATATATATTTTTGCAAATATAATATATATTATATAGAACCTAATATTTTTACACCCTTTTCTCATTTATCATAAGTGACCCCTATTTAAAATCAGAAAATCATTAAGTGCTGACTATAAATATTTATTTATTTTGTTTTGCCAGAAATTCTAAATAATCTTTTGGATGGCCATTGAATGCACTACCGCATTCCTTTGATTCCTTGTGTTTTTTCAAAAATTCAATATATGCATCTGAATGATTTACAGTTTGACCGAATGATTCTGGTAATTGACTACGAACTTCTGGTGGCAAATCATTTAAAGCATTTCCTTTTGGAATAGGTTGTTCCGCCTGTACTTCTGGTTTATCATTTTCTTGAATTGTGTATTCAATTCCGTCGTCGTTTTGAGAGGACATTTCTATATACTATTTATTTTATAATTTTTATATTATTTTTTTGCTAAAATTTATAGACAAATTTCTATATATTTTTCTATTATCTTGCCCCATGCAAAGTTATCCAAAGCATATTGGTGTATATCTTGACGCATTTGTATACTTACCAATCTATTTTCTACAATTTTACGATATACGAATGGCAAATCATTCAATTTATCATTTGGTATAACAGTTATAAATGGTTTTGTTAAATCTAAATTTGCAGATGCACATTCGCTAACAACTACTCCTAATCCTGCAATTAATGCTTCTTTCACTACTAACGGGTCAGCTTCGCCCTCTGATAATAATACCAAATTACCATAATTTGTAAGTTTTTTATACAAGGTTTGTTTATCCCATTCTCCAAGATAATTGGGACGTTTTATGTCAAAATCAGAATCCTGATAATTACCAACAAAATCAATTCCAGGTAATGCTTGATATTTATATTGACCTTTACGTTTTTCTATTTTTGCGACATACACACTTTTATTTAGATGCGTTGGATTCGTTGCAAAATCAAATAAATCTTCACGAGCACCATTACATATAACATTGATTGTTTTATTAAATCCACATTTTCTATATACTTCTTTTATCGAATTGCTTATTACATTCAATGTAATTATATTTTGATATTCTATTACTTTTTTAAAAAAATTATTGTAGTAATATGCATATTGAGTATCAAACCGCGGGTGTGTAATATATGCATAATGACTTGTATATAAAATGCGTCTACAATTTAAATAAGGAGCTATTACAATATAATCATCATACATTATATGTATTACATCTGGCATGGTATTATTACATATATTTATTACTTGCTGTAAATTTGGCTCATTTATAATTGTAGATTTAATTCCACGTTTTATCAAATTTTGGTGATAATCCCATATTACTGCTTCTACCGCACCCCATCCGGTTGGAGGTATTGGTTTTAAACCTGGACCTATTAAATAAACTTGCATTATTATATATTATTGTTTATTATCTAAATATTTTATTATAAATGATTTGATATCTATTGAAAGAATATAAAAAATATATTGAATAATTATTTATTATGACAACAATAGTTACATCTTATTTTAAATTAAATCAATCCAAAGTTTCTCATGCAAAATATCTAGATTGGATGAAAAATATGTTAATCATCGATAATCCGATGATAATATTTTGCGATGAAAAATCCGAAGAAACAATATACACTTTACGTGTAGGAAAACATGATAAAACACGAATTATTGTAACTAATTTCAAAGAATTTTATTCATACAAATATGCAAATCATTTCTTAGAACATTACAATATGGATGCAGAAAAACATGTGGGACATAATATGTTTTTATATATGATATGGAGCGAAAAATCGCATTTCTTAAAAAGAGCAATTGAATTGGACCCATTTAAAACAGATTATTTTTTATGGGTTGATATTGGTTGTTTCCGTGTTCCAAATGTAAATTATATTCATTGGCCAAATCCCACGAGAATTAATAGTCTAGATAAAAACAAAGTATTACTATTACTAATACAACCATTTACACAAGATGAGTGGAAATGCAATAGTAAAGAAACACTTCCATCATTCCAATTTGCAAATCGGATTGGAGGAACTATTTTTGGTGGTGGAAAAGATGTTTTATTAAAATGGCATGACAAATATTATGATATGTTAGAATACTTCATATCAATAAAACGATTCATAGGCAAAGACCAAAGCATAATGAATTCTGTTTATTTATTAAACAAAGAAATGTGTGATTTAACTGTTTGGCAATTTGGTTGCCCAGATATGTGGTTTTATTTACAAGAATATTTACGTTGAAAAATATAAATATAAATAATAATAATAATAATATTATGAATATTATTATTCCATTAGGTGGAAAAGGAGAACGTTTTGTAAAAGAAGGTTACTTAAAACCGAAAGCATTAATTGATGTATTTGACAAAACAATGATTGAGACAGTTATTGATAATTTAAACATACAAAAAGAGGATAAATTATTTATAATATATAATCCATATTTAGACGAAAATGACTTTGAGTTCTCTACTTATATAAAATCAAAATACCCAACTGTTCATTTAATTAAATTGGAAAATGACACAAGAGGAGCAGCAGAAACCGTTTATTTAGGTATTGAATGTATTTTCAAAAACTCTTTTTTAACAGATGATATATTTTTAAATAAAACGATTTTACTTGATTGTGATACGTTTTATACAGAAGATATATTAACTATTTTCCGAAATTCCGTTGATAATATGGTTTTTTATACTAAAAAGTACAATGAACCTCCAATATATTCCTATATAACGCTGGATGGAGAAACAAATGCTATCACCAATATTGCCGAAAAACAGAAAATATCGACCAATGCAAACACGGGGGCATATGCATTTACATGTATGTCATTATTATACAGATATTGTAAAATAATTTTGGATGAAAAACTATTTTTTAATAATGAACCATATACCTCATGTGTTATTTCTAAAATGTTAGAAAATTCGCATAAATTTGTAGGGGCAAAACTGAATGAAAAATGCGTTTTTTCATTAGGTACTCCGGTAGAATTAAAGAAGTATATTGAAAATACATACGGATTTTTATTTGATTTAGATGGGACATTAGTTATTACGGATGATATATATTACAATACATGGAAAGAATTATTAGATGGTTATAATATTACACTAACCCACGAACTATTCAAAAAATACATACAAGGAAATAATGATAAATATGTGGCGAAAACATTACTATCTAATATCAATATCAATTTAGAAGAATTATCTAATAAAAAAGATGCTATTTTTCTACAAAATATAGATAAAATAGTTATTATAGACGGGGTTCTCCAATTTATTGAAAATATACATATGCTGGGTCATAAAATATGTATTGTTACAAATTGCAATAGAAATGTAGCTGAACATATTACAAAGCATATTGGTATTTATAATTATATTGATTATATTATTGCAAATGGTGAAACTGAACAAGCAAAACCGAGTCCGATGCCTTATTTACATGCAATGAAAAAATGTAATATGGAATCGTCTAAATGTTTTATATTCGAAGATTCAAAATCTGGTTTATTGAGTGCTAAATCTTCTAATCCTAAATGTTTGGTTGGGATTGATACCATATATACAAATTATGAACTTGAAAATACCGGTGTAAATATATGTATATCCAACTATAATAGTATTGATATGAATGATTTGTTCTCGTATTGTAACGAAGAAATTGACAGTATTAAAAAATGTATAAAGGAATCTCTTCCTTATGAGGTCGATGATATTATTATAGTAAATGATAAATTAAAAGGAGGGTTTATTGCAGATGTAAATCAAGTACGAATTATTAAACCGGACGGAGAAATTATAAATGCTGTTTTTAAAATTGAGAATAATAATGTTTCAGATTTATCTAAAATGGCAAATGCATTACAATTATATGAAAGAGAATATTACTTTTATGATAGAATTTCGCCCTACGTAAATATAAAAATTCCTAAATATATTTCACTGGTTAAAAATGAAAATTATAGAAATATTGGAGTTTTATTAGAAAATTTGTTTTTACAAGGAAATTATAAAGTAAATTTGAATTTGAACAATGAAAAAATCGAAATTTCCTTGAATATTATTGAACAAATGGCTAAATTTCATACAAAATTTTGGAATAAAAAATTAAAAAATATGTTCCCAGAATTGAAAATGTCTACTGATTCTATTTTTTGTCCCACATGGTATAATTTTATCTATGAAAGATGGCCATTATTCAAACAGAAATGGGAAAAAATATTAACACAAACTCAATTAGCAAATGGCGATACTATTATTCGTGAATTTAATGAAATCCAAAAGCGTTTATCAATCGGAAATATAACAATCATTCATGGTGATATCAAATCTCCTAATATTTTTTATGATGCAGATAAAAATTATGACCCATGTTTTATTGATTGGCAACATATTGCAATCGGTAAAGGAGTTCAAGATTTAATATTCTTTTTAATAGAAAGTTTTGATATAGAAAAAATGCCTGTTCTTTTTCCATTATTCAAAAATTATTATTATACAAAATTAATGGAAAATGGAATATCTTATTCCTATAAGGAATATGAAAATGATATTCGCGACGCATTACAATATGTACCATTCTTTACTGCTGTATGGTTTGGAACTGTACCATATGATGATTTGATTGATAAAAATTTTCCATATTTCTTTATTCAAAAATTATTCTATATGTATGAACTAAATTAAAAAATTGAATTATAATATTGTTACTAATAATATTACAATTATTGAACTTTAAAATGGTAAAACTTTGTAACACTCCTTATCCAACTGAATCTAAATACGAAGAATATTTCTCGATTTATCCATATCCACTTAGTGATTTTCAAAAATATGCAATTGAAGCAATTGTTGAAGGTCATCATGTATTGGTTACTGCACACACCGGTTCTGGCAAAACTCTTCCAGCAGAATTTGCCATAAATCATTTTGCAAAAAATGGGAAAAAAGTTATTTATACTAGTCCTATCAAAGCATTATCCAATCAAAAATATTATGAATTCACACAAAAGTATCCACATATATCATTTGGATTATTCACCGGTGATATCAAAACAAACCCGGATGCGGATGTACTTATCATGACTACTGAAATCTTGATGAATTCATTGTTTACTGAAAATACAACTACCAAAACAACTTTGCAATTTCAAATAAATATACATGATGATTTAGGGTGCGTAGTATTTGATGAAGTCCATTATATTAATGATGAACACCGTGGTCAGGTTTGGGAAAAGGCAATACTCATGTTACCTCAACACATACAAATGGTTATGTTATCCGCTACAATAGATGCCCCTGTCAGGTTCGCCACCTGGTGCCAGCGCGGATATACGGATAAAGAAGTATATTTAGCATCCACCAATCATCGTGTGGTTCCTCTTTCACATTATGGTTTCTTGACTACAAATGAATCGTTTTTGAAAGGAATCAAAGATAAAACTATTCAAAAACAAATACGTGATACAACGAATAAACTCATTTTATTACAAAATGAACATGGTAAATTTAATGACGCAGGTGTATTAGAAATGAAAAAAACAATAAAAGAATTTGATGATAGAAAGGCGATTCACAAAAGAAAAATGGTATTGAATAATTTAGCACTATTTCTACGAGATAGAGATATGCTGCCAGCTATTGCATTTGTATTTTCCAGAAAACATGTAGAATTATCGGCAAAAGAAATCACTGTTCCTTTATTAGAAGATGATAGTAAGGTATCTTATATTGTTAGACGCGAATGCGAACAAATTATCCGGAAATTGCCAAATTATCATGAATATTTAGAATTACCGGAATATAATGATTTAGTGGATTTATTAGAAAAAGGTATCGGTATCCATCATTCTGGAATGATACCAATATTACGTGAAATTGTCGAGCTAATGATTTCTAAGAAATATATAAAAATACTATTTGCAACCGAATCTTTTGCAATTGGTTTAGATTGTCCTATAAAAACTGCTATATTTACAGGATTAATGAAGTTTGATGGTTCAAATGAACGATATTTATTATCACATGAATATACCCAAATGGCGGGTAGAGCTGGTCGGCGAGGTATTGACACAATTGGACATGTAGTCCATTGTAATAATTTGTTCAATTTACCTATAATGTCGGAATATAAAAATATGCTATGTGGAACTCCTCAAAAATTAATTTCAAAGTTTCGTATATCCTACACGTTAGTACTTAATCTTTTAAAAAATGGATTAAAAACTAATTTTGTCAGTTTTGCAAGCAAAAGCATGATATATGATGAATTGCAACACGACATCACAAATAGTCAAGTCCGTATAGATGAACTTACTGATAAAATGAAACAAAAAAAATTAATTGTGGATGCATTAAAAACTCCAAATGATATATGCAGAAAATATTTAGAATTAGAAAAAAATGTCAAAATGTGTGTAAATAAAAAGAAAAGAGAAATAGAAAAAGAAATGCAACAAATAATCGAAGAATATGAAAATATTTTGAAAGAAATGAAACATGTAATTGAATATGATGATTTACAGACACAACTCGTTAATGAGAGAGAACATAAGCTGTATTTAGAAACGTATATTTCAGAACAAATTAGACGTATTTGTTATATATTAAATACTTATGGATACGTGAATCAAAATCAAGTTGAAAATTCACCAGAATGTGATTATGAATTGACACAACTAGGAAAAGTAGCCGCTTCTATTGCCGAAATACATCCTCTAATATTTTCAAAAATGTTATTCAATACAGATTACTTTCAAGATTTTACATCAAAACAATTGGTTGGGTTGTTTTCATGTTTTACAGATGTCAAAGTAGATAATGACCAACGTATAAGTGTTCCAAAAACACTTGACGTTTTATTAGAAAATACAATCAAAGACATGAACAATCAATATAAATATATAGAAAATATAGAAATTACTTCTGAATTACATACTGGAATCATATATGAGGATGCTTTGACATTTGATATAATTGATGATTCTATGGAATGGTGCGATTGCTCTAATGAAACTGAATGTAAAATTTTCATACAAACTAAAATTGCAGATAAAGGAATTTCAGTTGGTGATTTTACAAAAGCAATGTTAAAAATTGCTACTATTGTAAAAGAAATCGGGTCAATATGTGAAGAAATGCAAAATTTGGATTTATTATATAAATTGAACCAGATTGAACCTATGATATTAAAGTATATTACAACATCCCAAAGTTTATACGTATAAATTATTCAGATTCATGAGACTCATAACCTTCTATTATAATTTCGTCGTCTGAGTCTATATCAGACTCTGTATCTGTTTCGGTATCCGTTGTCATCATCATAATTTGCGCAGTATTATTATTATAATCATTAATAGTTTCGTTATCATTTTGATTATTAATGTCACTAGGGACATCTTCATTATTATCCTCATTCGAATCTGGCGTTGTATTGGTATCAATAAACAATGAATAAAATACTGAGGTTGGTCTACTATTTATTATATTATGCGAAACATCGGACAATATATCTGCCCCTAAATTATTGTCAAATGATTGTAATATTGAACCAAATGGAATTCTATATGACGTATTCATGAATGTATTTGTATTATATACAGGTTCATGTACCGAATCTGAATCGGAATCTTCATCGTAAACACTATATTCACTCTCCATATTTAATGTCAAATGACTTGTGCTATAATTAGACGTTTTAATTTTATAAAAATTAATATGTTTATCATCAAATTCTATTACCAATTTTTTTGTAAATGGATTTTGTGTTATAGATTTACGTCCAAATTTGGGATTATATTTTATAAATTGTTTAAGCTTGTACCTCAATTCATTGTATGCATTTTCTTTTTTATTTGTCATAAACGAGTATTTTGTTAAATAATATAAATGTAAATACGGGCGCATTATATTAACCAATTTCTCTTTTGAATACTCTTCGCTTATTTTAAGAATATTTTTACTATCATATTTGTATATCATATTCATTACAGATGGATACAGTATCTTTGTATCTGATTTAAATACAAAGTTTTTAATTGCAATATCACGTATGATAGCTTCATTGTCATAGTAAAACATAGATATATCAAAATTTGATAAAAAGTATTTTTCTATTAATATTGACATTTTATAACTTGTCGTTTTTAAAAAAAAATAAATATTATATAATGTGGATTTATCAAATGGTATGTTATTATATGGATTTTTTGCAATAAGAGGCTCTACGAAAAAATGAGGAGCATTTGACAACGCCGTATTTATAATATTTATTAAATCGGTCGCAGTAAACATATATTTCTTACCATTTTGCAATATAGTAATATAATTACGTAATTTTTCATTTATAGGATTTAAATATAAATCATGATTTATTTGTAATGATGTTTTTTTATATTTATAAATGTATGCCAATCTTGCAAATGCATGGTATATTTTTTGAGCTCTTATAAATATTTGAAAAATTTTACTTTTATTTGTTTCGTTGTAAAACATATTTAAAAACGTTCGGTCTAAAAACTTGAACTTATTTTCATTATAAGTATTTGTTATAAACATATAATACAGATGTTTAACTGTATAATCATCGTCTTTTAGTTCTTCATTTTTATATATTTCATTCCAAAAACCAAATCCGTAATCATCACCTAATTCATATATTACTTTATTTTTATTAATTAATTTTTGTATTATACTATTAAATGCTTTCATTCTGTATAAAATAATAAAATGATTTTATATTATTTAGAAAAACATTTTATAAGTTAATTGTTTACTAATTATAAAAATACTATTATATAAATAGAACATGTATAATATTTTATTGATAAAACACTTATTTATATTATTATTTTTGATGAAAAATTGCAGATTTTTTACATCTTCATTTAAATTTCCGTTTCATTTAGCAGAATTAAGACCGCGTACAATTAAAAAAGGAACTACTATAAATTCAATAAATATAAATGTTATAAACAATAATACTTGGTATAATGAAAATGATATAGATATTTTTAAGAATAATGAGTTTATTCAGAGTAAAAAATTAATTTCTATTTCACCAGGAGGATATAAAGGATTTTATGTATTAGGAATCTGTAAATATATAAAAGAACATTATAATTTAGATAATTACATATTTACAGGTGCGTCCGCCGGAGCATGGAATTCATTGATATTATGTTTTAATGGTAATACTACTGAAATTGAGAAATATTTAGTAGATGACCAAATTCAAAATTCAACAAGTATATATAATATGGAACAGCTTCTAAAAAAGAAATTGTTAAAAAATTACAATTCAAGCCATTTTGATTTAAGGCGACTATTTATAGGAGTAACTACCATTCATAATTACCATCATAATACTACAATATTTACTGGGTTTAATAATTTAGAGGACGCTGTCAATTGTTGTATTGCCAGTTCGCATATACCATTAGTTACTGGTGGATTAAAACACGTTTATCAAAATTTCATTTCATTTGATGGGGGATTTAGTAAGCATCCATATTTGAATATTACTAAACCCGTGTTACATATCACTCCTAGTATCTGGACAAAAAATGGAAATAATAAAAAGATTCGATTAATTGATTATACTACATTATTTTCAAAAAATAAATTCATATTTAGTGAGATGATCGAAAAAGGATATCAAGATGCGCTCAATAATAAAGAAATACTAGATAAAATTTTTAGTTGTGAATAGGAATATTACAACCCCCTCTCGATTTGTAATATTTCATTTAGTTGTTATAGAAGTTATTGTAGAAGTTATTATACAATTATTTTTGTATAGTATGCCCATATACCTATTCCGACAAAACATTTTGCAATACAATCCAATATATTCATTAAAATATTTTTATATTCTTCATTGAACATATAAACAACGCCATACATTGACCATATAATTAAATAAAATCCAAACAATGCGTTGTTTGCAAATACAGATTTAGGTTTAATAAAATTATAATAAATAACATAAAATAGTGCGAAAAATGCCCCAAATCCGGTTACCATTCCGGTAAAACGACTAATAATATTTGTTTCTCCGGCATATCCAATATACAACATTATAAAATTGAGAGCCAATATAATTGCATAGGTAGTAAATTTCAAACTACGATTAATATTTTGTCCTAAAACTAAACATAATACCAACAACATGATAGGAGTTGTTATTGCCCAATCTATGTATCTTGTTTTTGTAATATCTGCCCAATCAATTGGTTTATCTTCTTTACCAAATTCTTCAATCTTTTTAACAAAGACGGAGTAAAAATATCCAGCTACAATGGAAATACAAGTTTCTAAATTTAATACATGTCTAACCGTAGCGACATTTGTTCGCAATGCCTCTATAAATGTTATTGTTCCAGTTGTTAATAATAATATATAAGTAATTGTGAATGAGAACTTTACATAATAGCTAATTGGATTCTGTATTTTTTCAACTTTTTCTTTTGGAGTATCCTGTACAAAAGTTTCTTTTACATTTTCTTGTGTGAACAATTCTTTTTTACAATTATTAGACATTATATATTATTATGCGATTAAATATTATAATAAATAAACAAAAAATTGAAAAATATTGTGTAACCAAATATGAAATATAATAAAATAACAACAATATCTAAATAAAATGAATTTTGAAATTTATGATGCTACTGATTCTGATAGTGATAATGAATCACTATATAGTGCAAATAATGAACATGACCAATTGGACGCAATTTATAAACATGATTATAGTATTCTTAAATATAAACAAAATAAAAAAAGTTATATTGGCTTAGCTGCACTTGTAGATTATGTATATTTATTAGCACACACTGTTACCCCGATATCATTCTTTAAATACTCATACAGTGATATAGTAAATTATTTATATAATTATAGCATTATTTATGTAAATAATCCTAAAATTGACATATTTCAATTACACATTACGCGTGATAATTATAATGTTATTATTAAAACTTATTGGATTCGATTAATCCAACGCCATTGGAAAAAAATATATAAACAAAAAAAAGAAATATTACAAAGACGCATACTAGCTGGTACCGATTTTAAATATTCTGTATATAATCGATATTTTAATACTGATTTACCAAAATTAAAAGGTATGATGTCCAATTATGCTTTGTTGAATGTCAATAAATACAAAAATTGATTAATATCTCCTAAAATTTCATCTCGAACGCTTAGCAAATCACTGTCTTTTTTGCTATCAAAAGCTTCATTCATATTTGTTAAAAATTCACGGTATTCATACATACGACTTTTAAATTCATGCGTATTTTTTGTATCTAATAAATCAACTTGTTTTTTTAATAATTTAATACGGGTTTCATCTTTACCTAACAAAATCTCAACGAATTTATCGATATTTTCATTTAGACGTTCGTATAATTCATCGGTTGCTTTATGTTGCGAATATGATTGGGTTTTCCAATGATATAATTTTACATTATTTAACATTTCTAAAAACACACGAACTATATGAGCACGAGTTTCTGCCTTGGTTGACTTATTGCGCATTGTCTTATTTTTATTTTTAATTTTTCTAGTAACCGTTTTTGTTTTTGTTTTTGCCATAATATATATAATATACAGATTTAAAGATAATTATCTTTTTTTAATTAAATGAACAGAATATTTTTATTACTATTTTTAATTTATTTTCATAACTCTTCCTCTTTTTTAGTACGACAATTTATAAGTACGGTTGGTAGAATAAATATTGTTACAAATAAATTGTCCACTGATAAAAATAATTATTTAAATAAAAAGGTGGAATATCCTAAATTAAATGTGAATGATTTATCTGAGCAAGATAAATATGATTTACAATGGTATGTGATTGGAACCCCCGGTGATTTTGTCGCAAATAAACCTAAAAAAGTTACAGTTTGGTCCAAAAATTATGTTGTTTGGAAAAATATAGACGGGAAATATAATTGTTTAGATGATGTTTGTTCACATAAAGGGGCATCTCTTTCTGGTGGAAAAATTCATAATAATTGTGCGGTATGTCCATATCATGGTTATGAATTCAATTGTAATGGAACATTAGTGAAGGTTCCTGGATTAAATTTCCAGGCGTCTCCTGTTTATGATGTTTCTAAATACTCAATTATAGAGAAAAATGGTTGGGTATATTTAAACACTATGCAAACGAACATTTCAGAACCTGAAATGCAAATTAATATTTTTGAAGAGGAAGAATTTGCCAAGAATTTTTCAGTAGTCCATTTAAACATGGACTTTAATTGCTATTCTCGTATTTTAAGTGAAAATTCACTTGATGTTATGCACATCGGGTTTGTGCATACTTTTGGTAATAAAGAACATCCTGCGCCCACTTATGAAAATCCTCCAAAATTAGTGTCGCCGTACCATTATAAAACTAGCTATGAATATGAATCTGGAAAGGATTCTATTGTGAAAAAGGTGTTCAATATTAATACATTGAAAATTGAGAATGAATTTATATTACCACATACTACTGTTGCTCGTGTTATTTTCGGAGACTATGTTAGCACGGTTGTAACATTTGCGTTACCGTTGAGTGAAAATAAAAGTAGATTGTTTGTCAAAACATATCGTAATTTTTGGAATAATGACATGGGAGATGCTCTTACTCGTAATTTAATGCATAATACAATGTTACAAGACAAGATTGTTGTTGAAAATATTGATATTAAATATATGGATGGTAAGTTTAATATGAAATTTGACAAGTTGCAAAATACATACAAATCTTTTTATAAAAAACTGATTCATAATTTTACTGATGTAATGAAATAGTATAAAATTGAACTATTTTTTTATCATTATGTTTTTAGTAAATAAAAACATCATGAATATAAGTGAAACGACTGTTATAAGTGAAAATCAGGAAGAATATGAAGAATACGTTGATGAAGTAGAAGAAAATCAGGAAGAAGAATATACACCAGTTATATTTACTAGATATTTATATATTTTAGATGATGTCAAAACATCATTGATGTTATCTATATTAAATAGAAACCGCGATGAAGCATTATTTTGGGCATATGAATTGTATTATTCTGGTTACATAGACCAGGTATTTGAATTAGTTACAAATATATACAATGAATTTTATAGCACACTAAATCCAAATTTAGGATTATTCTTAATAAAAATTAAAAATATTCAAAAAAATAGCGAATACCTTATTGGAACAATTATATACAATCTAATTCATAGAAAATACAATATTTCTAGTTTTGTAGAAAAATATAGCAAAACGCCTTTTAATTTAGTTTATCCAAACTGTAATGAAAATGATAAAAAATTCTTTATAATATTGGAAGAAAAAGACATACAAAAGTATAGAACTATTGAATGTTCTAAACCAACTACTATTTTAAGCAGGGCAGCTACATATAATTCACATTCATATTCTGCGAAATTATTTGAAAATGATTACATTGAGGTTGAACGAGAAGAATTGTTAACTATGTATCGACAAGATTGGTTATATTATGCTTCATTTTCTCCAATATGGGCCGAACGTATTTTAAAATACAAAGGAAATGTTGACCATGAAAAAAAAAAGATTTGTTTTGAAAATGAAGATATTGAAGATGCATTCTATGAAAAATACTATTACGACCCCGATGAACAACCATCTCATATACAATTTAAAAGTATTGGAACCGGTGCTGAAACACAATGGAGTTGGAATGATTTTTATGAAAAATATAAATAAAATATAAATAAGTATATGGTCAATGCTCAAATGAATAATAATATTTTTATTATTATTATTCATTTTTTACACAACTTTATAAGCGATAAATGTTGTTAATGCAAATAATATTCCTCCCCATAGTGTGTCCATTAATACTATATTCCATTTCCATTTTTTTAGTAAAGCATACGATGTAGTTTCATATACTCCATATATTACTAAACCTAATAAAAATGCATCAAAAATAGGTCTATGTTCTCTAATTATGAAATAATATAATCCAATGACTAATAAAATATAACACAAAACACCTCCTAATGGACGCATTTGTAATGCTACTCTTTGTACATCAGCTATTTGTATTTCAAACATATTACGTGTAGCGCTAATGTACATGAAATCTAACGCAAGTAATATAACAGTAATTGCTGCAACATTTTTAAGAATTTTTGAATTCATTCTATATATACAATATATGGATATTTAAATTTTTTCAACAATTTCGCCTATTTTTTTCGGAGTTGATGATTGTTCTCCATTTTCGTTTTCATTGTCTTCTTCTTCTCTCTCTTCTTGTTCTTTTATTTCTTGTTGTAAAACTTTTGTCTTTGCTATTTTTTTATAAATATTATGTTGTTGTAAGAAATATAAAACCCATTGAGGTAAATGAGCTACACAATTCATTACAGAATTATAAGTAGCGTTGTATATGATAGTATCTTTCTCATTTGAATATTTTATACTATACCACCAATATGCTGGAATATAGAGAACATGACCAGCATGTACATCAAATTCTAAGAATTTCAATTTATCCATTTCATGTAAATATTCAGGTTGTGGATTCCATACATTTATTGGAGAACGGAATTCATAATTATCATAATCTTTTATTGGTTTTAAATACTTTTTACTTTTCATAGGTGTCATTTTTACATGAATTTTTCCGGATTTTACTATGAAAAATTGACGATAATTTAGATGGTATCGTAATGGAGTCGCTGTATTTATAGAACCATACATAATATCATACTTTGTTTGTAATGTAAATGATGGTTTTAAATATGTATCTAATTCTTTATATTCCGATACTAGTCCAGATTCATCTACTAATTCTTCATTATTTTCAGAGAAGTAATGAGAACCTGGGTCAGATTCTACCAAATTTTGAGAACTTTGCATAGATAATACAACATAATCCACCGATGTAGTTTGAATATAATCGCGGTTATCCTTTATTTTTACATCATATGAACCATATTTACTAAATATTTCTTCCTTTGAAAAGTTCTCAAATATATCGGGATATACCGATTCAAATTCAAATAAGACTGGCTGTTTTACTTCACATACTTCTTGTAGTTGTGAATTTGTACTGTAATCCATTTCATATATTTCTAAATCTTCGCTTGTTTTCAATTGGTGGATAATATGAATATATAAAAATAATATAATCAAGAAAATTAAAAAACTAATAAAAAAATTCATAAATAATATGATATAGTTGTTTATTATTTTATTTTACATAACGAATTTTTTATTTGATATAAATTTTACATCGTATAATTCACAATCGATGGGGGTAATATAGGATATTCTTTTAATGGATTTTTTGAACAATTAAATGTTATTAAAAATGGCGGAAGTTCATCTATTCTCGTAATATTATTTTTACTACAATGTAATATTTTTAACGATTTTGGTAATTTTGGAAGACCTATTAACATGTTACTATCACATTGCAAACAATATAATGTATTTGGCAACCCATCCATACTTGATAACCATACTATTTTATTATCATTACATGATAAATATTCTAATTTTGAAGGTAATTTAGGTAAGATTTTAATATAGTTTTGAGAACAATAAAATATTTCCAATGTTTTAGGCAGATTCGGTACATTTCTCAAAAGATTACATGAACAAAATAAATGTGTTAAATTTGTATGTTGAATTTGCGGCAATTCGCGTATATTGTTATTATTACAATTAAAAATTTCTAATCCACTTGGTAAAGTATCTATTCTGTTTGTTTCACAACTAATTAGTTTAAGTATCTTTACATTTTCGGGAATGTTTTTAACATCGGTTACAAAAATAAAACTTAAATATAATTCTTTTAAATTCGTAAAACGTGATAAATCCAAATGAATACATTCTTCAAATAATAACTCATTAGTATACCAAAATTCCGACCAACATAATATGAATTCTTTTGTTTTTTGAAATGCAGGTGAGTTTACGAATTCAGGATCATTGGTCGAAGCTTCTAATTCTTGATTTGTAAATAATGCAAATTCATTATATTCTATATTATTCTCCATAGCCGGGTTTAAATATAAATAGGAATGCAATACTTCTCCATTTATAATAATTTTTTCAATAGTATCCGGAAGACTGTCTATTAGCTTTTTTGCAGTTTTAGTTATTTTTTTGATACTTTTATAATTTTCTTCGTAATTTTGAAAATCCATTTTCCTAAATACTTTTATTAGAATAATTGTATATAGTTTTTCATTTGTTTTTATTTTTAGCTAGTATAACTTTCTCCTGTTATATTATTAATGTTATTACCTATTCTCAGTAAATTATTAGCCGAATCATTATTGAGTTTTTATTCAATATTTGTTAAAAAAATAAATGTTGATTTAATTACGCAAATATGGAGTCGTTTTATCACGTACGTGATTATTTCATCTTTTTTTATTGATTGGGCATTTGTTATTAACTCTTTATTTTCAATAAATGGTCTATTGTTATCATTAGTTACTATTGCCCATGTATATTCATCGTATCGTAGTTTCCAATTACTTGAAAGTGGCGTTGCCACCACATTATTTTATATTTATCCTATTATAATATTATTGTTTTCAGGAACAACCATTTCTCCTATATTTATGATTTCGTTATTTGGTGTCTATTTAATTGCAAATGATTTGCCAAGAAACAAGGAACCATTTGAAACACAAAAAGATACTGACATTATCAAAAAAAATACAAAAATGAATGAAATGTTTTGGAATGAAGGTATTTTTGCAGCATTTACTGCCGCGTTAACCGAAGCATTGATATTTTTCTTGGTTAAAAATGTAAAAACTACAAATAATTGGAACCACTTATTCTTATCTTATTTATTCGGAGCAATTGGGTTGACTGTATATCTATGGAAAAATATAGTAAATATACAAATATACAGTGGAGTATCATTATCATTAGCGGTTAATGCATTTATAGGTTTAGTTGGATATTACTTACGTTTTTTTGCAATTTCGCGATTGGATGCATCCATTTATGCCCCATTGTCTTATTTTGGAATTATTATGTCATATATTTATGGTATTTTCCTGAATAATGATAAAATGACTATACAAAAAGTCATTGGTACATTGTGCATTATAATGACAAATTTGTATATTTTATTTAATGGTGATACAATAATAAAAAAATAATATGTTGCATTATGGAACTAGCAATATATTATTTAATTCTGTTTTTCTTCCTCTTCTTCATTCAATCCTTCCTTTTTTTTCAATAAATTTCTTAATAATCTACTTCCAAAAAATAAAGCAATTGTGAAAACTACTGCATGGAATGCAGCAACGACTAATAATCCACTCTTTGGTGGAAGTCTAACTAAAACACCTGGGGTCAAAAGAAAGAAAAGAACAGCGGCTAAAAGTAAAGTGAATGGGCAATTCATTATATAGATTAATTATATTTTTTTTAGGTTTTTCTTTTTTGTAAAATGCTAAATTAGTTTTTTATTAATCAAATTCTTCCAAGCCACAATTCTCTTATTTGCTTGATATTGTAATAGTAACGCTTTTTTAACACCATAATCACTTGTTATTAAATTATCATCTATGTGTTTTAAAACGCGATTTTCAAATAATTGGTTTGAATTTTTAAAAGCTTCTTCTATATTATTATTATTCCGTTTTATTTGATAAATCATTGTGCGGTCAAAATCATACGCTGCTAATAAATCGGATTCGCGAACAATATTATATGCTTTCTGATATATGCCTAAATCTGGGAACCCATTTTTTTTAACAGTGGAATATGACATAGTTGATATGATTTTTTTTGTTGCATTAATTTCATACATCTCCAATTCTGGTTTCAGAAAATCTTCTATTTCTAATAATCCAATAATTTCATTCATATATTTTTTGTCACACATATCATGTAGTATCGCAGATGCATATATAATACGCTCATGTTCGGATATATAAGGACTTTTTGATAATTCACTCTGGTAAAGTTCACTTGCAAAATTCAATACGTTCATGCTGTGACTTATACTATGAGATTCATCTATATTATATTTGGTAGATGCTAATAATACGTAATTAAATAGTTTAGTTAATAATGACATTGTATTGCTGTTTATATTTATTGAATATAAAAAAATATTCAAATCAATTTTTTGTTTCCTATTTTTTTACAAAACTGCACAAATAAATCAAAATAAAAAACAAATATTTACTGGTTTCTTTTAAAAAATAATATATAGTTGGTTTTGAATAATGTTGTTTCTTTATTTTATATAGATTTATAAAAAATGGACTGCATAAAAGTGAAAACAATAATGATTTTGCGAAACCATAATATTTGACAATTTCAATTGAATTCCAACCAACATTTGTAGCTAATACTGCAAATACTAGCCACCATGTTTTTTCATTACCATATTTAACTGGTACTGTAATTATATTATGGTATTCATCACCATCCCGGTCTCGTATGTCCAACAATAATTCATTCATTAACGAACCAAAAAAAATGAGTCTAGATGCGATTGTTAATAAATGTATATTAGGTAGCATTTGTCCAGCGGTTGCACTTAATCCTGCAAAATATATAGAAAATGATACAAGCCATGCACACGAAATATTTTTCAAAAGTGTCATTTTTTTTAAATATGGCGTATACAATAAAATGTTTAATAGTGCAAGATGTAAATAATTTTGGATTTTCAATGGTAAAAACAATAAGGAGGACAATTCTATTACAAATAACATAAAAAATGAATATGAAATTGCTTCTTTTACTTTTATTTCTCCTGTCACTAATGGCCGATTTGGATTATTATATTTATCCAATTCTAAATCAAAAATATCATTTACTATCATACTAGTAAACATAACTCCAATTGTATTAAGAGTACTTACTATAAATGTTTTTGTTGAAAGTAAACTATAAAATGAAGGGTTGGATATCCATCCTCCTGAAAAACATAACAGTAATGTAGGTAATGTATTGTCAACGCGTATTAATTTTTGAATACTTTCTATTTTCGATGGGTATATTGGATTATTTGGAAAAATAGATTTTTCAATTGGTTTATTATATAAAATATGTTTATTTGTTAATGGACTATATATTTGAGTAAACGAATTTACAAAAACGAAAAAATTTGTTATATAAAAAAAATATACAACAAATTTCATATAATTACAAAGCATACAAATCTTTATGTTTCTTCTTTTTATTTTTTTATCATTTTATAACGGTGTATTATTCATCTTCATCACTAATCTTTGGTGCTAAATAAAATTTGATTTGTGCTTTTTCTCCGCTTAATGTTTCTCCCAAATCATATATAATTTGTATTGGATAATTTGCTGCTAATTTCAATTCAATTTCCTTTGCAATTTTATTGTACAAACAAATATTGTGTAAATAATTCAAACTGAACGATAGATTCATTGAACCGTTTTCATCAATAATGAATGATGATAAATCATCGATTTTTATTTCTACAAACATTTTACCATGGTCTTGACTATGTGACGACAACATTATTTTTTCTTCCGAACAAGAAACATCCATTGTATCACCGAACATTTGCAATTGATTTACAATAGTTGAAAAGTGATAGGATGATACAGTGAATTCGGCTTGATGTTCTATTTCTGGAATACCTAATAATTCCATATCAATATCCATTAATGGCACTTCAAAACGTTTATCAAATTCATCCTTATTTTCACTGGTAAAATGAATTGATAAATGGTCTCCATCATTAACATCATATACTATATTGATGGATTGTGTTTTTTCACGAGAATTCAAAATTTTAAATAAAATAGTTGCATTAATACCGACTGTTATTGTGGTTGCACTTTTATGTTCATATACATCAAACCATTCTGCTGGTAATATAATTTCAATAATAGATACGCGCGCTCCATCCATAGTTTGCATATACATTCTGTCTTTTTCAAATAAAATATTTATATTTTCAGTAAATGATTTTATGTGTTGAAAAATACTTGCAAAGCATTCTGCTTTTTGGATTTGTTGAATAGAAATATTCATTTCTTTTATGTAATTGAATGATAGAATAATGTTTATATTTGTTATTATACAAAATTAAAATTCAATTTTTTGCGTTTGGATAAAATAATTTTGAAATTAATATAAAAAATATATTAGTATTATATATATAATGAAGTTTGTAGCATTATTTTGTTTAGTTGTTAGCGCATCTGGTAGTATATTACATAATTTGTTTGAACAATGGGCATCCGAATTCAATTATGATGTTTATTCAAATAATAAATATCTTGATTTATTCGATAAATGGGTATCTAATCATAAATTTATTGAAGATACTAATGCCAAGAATTTAACATATACATTGGGACATAACCAATTTTCGGCAATGGATTCCAATGATTTTAGGAACTATTTAGGATATAATAATATTGAAAAAATCGATTCTGAATTTTATCTTGAAAATCCTACACAATTTTTACACGGCAGTCTTCCTACATCAGTTGATTGGGTTGAACGCGGTGCTGTTACTCCTGTAAAAGACCAAGGCAAATGCGGCTCATGTTGGAGTTTCTCCACTACTGGTGCATTAGAAGGTGCATATTATGTTAAACATGGTAGTTTAGAAAGTTTTTCTGAACAACAATTAGTTTCATGTGATAATTTCAAAAATACAGAAAACCGTGGATATGACCATGGATGCAGTGGTGGACTTATGGACAATGCATTTAAATGGATTGAAAATAACGGCGGATTATGTAGTGAATCCGATTATCCTTACGTTTCTGGTGGAGGTGTTGTAGATGCATGTGTTAAAAGTTGTGATGAAGTTAGTGGCAGTAAAATTGTAAGTTTCGTCGATGTTAAACCATCAGATGATGTAGCAATGATGACTGCGCTTTCATCACAACCTGTTTCGATTGCAATTGAAGCTGACCAACGTGAATTCCAATTATATAAATCTGGTGTTTTTACTGGAACATGTGGAACTAAGTTGGACCATGGTGTTTTAGTTGTTGGATATGGTTCTGAAAATGGAAATGATTATTATTTAGTCAAAAATTCATGGGCCGAATCCTGGGGAGATGCTGGCTACATTAAGTTAGGTCGCGGTCCAAATTACAACAACGGAGATGGCCAATGTGGTATGTTATTACAAGGTTCTTATCCAGTTGTTTAGATTTACCAATTCTCACTCTATAATATTATACAAAAGTATAATATTATTCTAATAACTCTCAAATAATTCCTTTATCTTAATTGGCGACTCTTCTTTTGTAAACGTTTTGACACGCGGTATTATATCGGGGTTTAAAAATAATTTTGCAATATCCGTAATAGTACTTGGTGTATTATACACGTACATTGCATCTAACTTTTTATAATATAAAGTTCCATTTCTCAATGCTGTACGATAAAAAACATCAATTATATCCTTATATCTATGAGCAGCTGATACTGTAAATGTTTTCAAGTCTACATGGGCTTCAAACCCACCATATTTTTCAATACAAATATTAAAAAGGTCCTGTATATAGTTGATTATATTATCATATATACCAGGATGCGCATATACTTTGAATATACTGTAATCAATAAATACCTTATTCGTGTTTGGTAATAAATACATTGTTTTTGACAATAAATCGTCAAGTGACATTTGTGCTGCAATTTTTACTGCACAATCCATTTTTTGCTTTGATTTAAATACAACATTTTTACTATTTTCTGTGTAATATTCATTTTTGAATTGTTCTAATTGCTCTATTAAATTCTGACTCGACATATTTTATATAATATATAACATTTATTTTTATATATTATAACTTAATTATTATTTTCAACTACTGTCGTATTATCAAGTACTGGACTATTTTCGACTGGTTCCATTACATCAGATAGAATACGAATACGTTCTTCCATTAATGTCTTGTTTACTTCCATAGTATATGATTGTAAGCTTAATACAATGTTTTTAAGATTAATTACTTCTTCTGCAAGTAAATCATATCTACTATTTATTTCTTCTAAAACTGAATTTGTTTCTACGTTTTCAGAAGCATTGGATGATGATACAATACCACCTTGTTGTGCATTTTTCATAAATGTTTCAACTATGACTAATCTTTGGTCTACTAATGCAATCACTTGTGGTAATGTTAGTCCAACTGCTGGATTTGGAGGTTGTACTTGTTGTCCACTTGTAGGCGTTGGAGGTGGATTGGATGGTAATACTGACGTAGGTGCTCTTCTTTTTCTTGCTGCTGCTAAACCTTGACTCATATTAAAATAATATATTAGTTATTGGTGATTTTTCTAAATCATTATTTACGCAATTGTTTTTTACAAAAATGTAAAATGTAAAATGTAAAATATAAAGTGTATAAAAAATATAAAAAAATCTTTTTAGTAAAAATATAATGTCTGCTAAATTAATTAGTTATTCAAAACCCCACGAAGGCGCCCAAACTATCCAAGATTTAGTTGCATATTGTGCAAGAGTTTCCAACCCATCAAACCAAAATAACACTGCTACCAATGAAAAACTAATTAAATATCTCATCAACAATCAACATTGGTCACCATTAGAAATGGTAAGTGTATGTATTGAAATCGAAACCACACGTGATATTGCACGACAAATATTACGTCATCGCTCATTTTCATTTCAAGAGTTTTCACAAAGATATGCTGTTGCAGATTTAGGATTCAATCAAAGAGAAGCTCGTTTACAAGACAATAAGAACAGACAAAATAGTATTGAATTAGATGCATCTGAAAATACTGATTTATTAACAAAATGGGAAGAAATGCAGAAAAATGTAATTGAATCTTCTGAGACAGCATACAAATGGGCAATTGATAACGGTATTGCAAAAGAACAGGCACGTTGTGTTTTACCAGAAGGTATGACTATGTCAAGAATGTATGTAAATGGAACACTTCGTTCATGGGTTCATTATATACAATTAAGAAGTGATAATGGTACACAAAAAGAACATCGTGAAATTGCAGTTGCATGTGCAAAAGCAATTGAACCTATTTTTCCAATGATTAGAGATTTGATTGCAAATACTTAAATATTTAGTCATTTAATCAATCATTTTAGAAACTAATTTCTAAGGATTGCTATATAGAATAAATATGGATTTGAATTTATCTGAAATTGGAGGAGATGTTTCCAAAAAAACCTTCTTCTCTCACGTATTTTCTACAACTGCCGAAGGAAAGGCGGAAATATTCAATGTTATTCAATATGCCGGTTTAGGCGTTATTCCGATTATTGTTTTGAACAAATTAATTCAACGTTTTATTCCAGAAGCCGATACCGAAAAATCCAGTTTAGAAATTTTAGTAGAAATATTTTTACAATTAATTATCATGTTTTGTGGAATTATTGTAATTCATCGTATAATTACCTATATTCCTACATACAGTGGATTTACTTATGACAATTTAGCCTTAACCAATGTTATTTTAGCATTCTTGATTATTGTGTTAAGTATTCAAACAAAACTAGGCATTAAAGTCAATATACTAGTTGACCGTATTAATGAATTATGGAATGGTCCATCCGGTGATGATGTAAAAGCAAATGTCAAAAAAAATGTACGAGTAAGTCAACATTCATCCGCTCACATGCCAAGTCAAGCCGATTATTTAGATAATTCACAAGTTCAAATGGGTGTTTTTCCACCAGCTCCAACTGCAACCGTTCGTCCAAAAGTTGCTGAAACTTATGATAACATGATGCGTGGTCCTAGTCAACAACCGGATTATGCATCTATGATGGGACCTATGCCAGCCAATGGGTTATTAGGAGGAGCATTTGGTTCTGCTTTCTAAAATACAACTAAGTAAAAACTATATAAATAATTATGTGTAAATATTTCTATACATAATTACAAAATGTCGGATGATTTCAAACCAATGGATTATATTGATGGTATTTTTTATATAAATTTGGATAAAAGGACAGACCGTCGTGTTGAAATTGAACAAGAATTAAATAAAATGGATTTACCATTTGAACGATTTAAGGCAATTGAAACCCCTGGGCGGGGAATTTTAGGATGCGGATATTCACATCTATCTGTATTCAAACTTGCAAAAGAACGCAAGTATAAAAATGTACTGATTTTTGAGGACGATTTTTATTTCCTTGTTTCAAAAGAAGAATTATATAAATCATTGCGTACATTATTTGAAGAAAAGGTAGATTTCGACGTTTGTATGTTAGCTTACAATTTAAAAGGTGAAGAAGAATGTATTGAATATCCATTCTTGACGCGTGTTCGTAACGCTGAAACTGCATCCGGTTATATAATAAATGAAAAATATTATGATACTCTGATTGAATTATATGAATGGGCAATGCCATTGTTAGACTCCACTGGTTCACATTGGATATATGCAAACGACCAAGTATGGAAACGATTGCAAGAAAAAGATACATGGTATTGCTTTAAACAACGTATTGGAAAACAACGAAGTGGGTTTAGTGACAATTCGAATTGTTTTAGAGAATATGAATGTTAGAAATATTTTTCAATTATTTCATTGTATTTTTTCATGGTAATATCTATACTGTATCTATTTAACAAATTAGGCGTTATCATATGATAAGATAAATCATATAATTCGTCTACCAATTCTTTTTCTAATAAATGTTTCATATTTTTTAGAAGCAAATAAAATGTTATACCAATTCCATACAAATCGATTGTTCCTATTGATTTTTCCAAAAAATCATTGTATTTACCAGTTTCAATCGAATATAACATAGTTTTATAATCGTTCAAATAAATATTCATGATTTTGCGTTTTTCACTTTCACTTGACTTTTTATCAAGTATATAATGCAGTAATATACTGAATGCGGTTGAACATTTATCATGTTCTTCTATGTTCAAATTATCCACAATATTTTTATAATAACTATATTTTTCTTCTTGACTATATTTTGAAAATATTTCATATTTATCATAATTGTAAAAATTTATTTCTAATGGATATGACCAGTGACATTTTGATAGTCTGTTGTCTGATTTTTTTGATAAATTAATTATTTTATCTTTGTATGTAGTAAATCCAAAATCGATTAATCTTATATTATTTGTTTTTTTATAATATACTATATTTTGCGGTTTCAAATCATGATGTACTATATTATGTTTATATAAAAAATGTACTGCTGAAAACATGTGTTTCGCTTCTATTAAAAATTTTTTTGCAAAACTGTTGTTACTTTGCGTATTTTTCATTTTCGCGAATTTCTTAGCAATTATTTCTAAATTGTCACCACCATAATTCATAATTAATAATTTTGTATTTTTCATATTTTCTATAAAATCCGCGCCATCTTCACAATCTTTTATTGCTGCTATATTAGAAGCCGTCGGCTTAACTTCACATTGAAATGGTTTTCCTAAAAAATAAATATTATCTTTATCGTATTTTGATATTATATCATATTCATCCATTTCTTTTACTGCATCTTCTTCCATTAATATTTTCGAAATTTTATTTTTATATGTTATGTTTGAAGGGGTATCTTTACATTCTAAACTTGGTTTGTGTACACAACCATATGACCCCTCTCCTATTACTTTTTTTTTATTTTTAATTACAACTTTTTGTGGTATTTCGTCCATAATATTATATTATTACAATATTATGATATTATTTTTTCAAGGTTGCATAGATAAACTATCCATCATTTCTAATTTTTTCATAGATTTCTCGAACGTATTTTCTTTTTCTAAATTAGAAAACAAATAATCTGTGTTTGGACTTACTTCATTCTTTTTAATTTGTTTATATATTTGGTCAATGTTCTCGATAACTGCTGATACAACTTCTTTATCAGATACTAATTCTATATTGGTTGGTACTGGTTCTGTAATAAGTGCTACTGCATAATAAAATAAATATCGGCGCTTCTTACATGAGGCCGTTGTATATTTTATACAAAACATTGTTATTATTGACTTCATTAATTTGCTAATATATGTATTATTTAATTCATTACAATAGTGCTGTATTGCATCCCATAATATCCAGACAATATCACTTTGAAATTTATTTTCTACTGGAAAATCACGTCGAACACAATAACAAGGTTCTTTGCGTTTTTTACATATGTTATCAAATTCTACTACCCATTCATACCAATAACATGCGGTTGTCATATTTCTACGGTCAGGTGATATACTATACATGAACTCGTTTACTGCTATTAATAATTCCTTTGGGTCCTTCTTTTTAAAAATTAAATCTACATATTGCGTGGACGGTGCCTTTAAACGTTCTGTCATTTGTGTTATATCATATTCCTCAACACGATTTATTTTAATGGCTTCAAAGCTATGTTTTTTGTTTGAAAGTGTCAACATACTAATGATTTCGGCAAATAATTTTCTGATTTTTATATTATTACGCAATTGCATTTCAGTTGTATAATTGCCTTTTGACATAATATCGCGAAATATCTCATATCTCATTTCTAAATAGATTATTAGTTTGGGATTTCCTAAATGAATATGTTTTCCCACATAATTAATAATACATTCCCATGCATCCATAAAATGTCCTGCGCAAATTAATTCAGCACACCAATAACATGCTGGTTCTATTTTACCTTTTAACATATTTTCTTTGAATGTTTTTTTAACTTCGGAGTTTTTATAATTAGAAAATGAATACCCTTTGAATTGCGGTGGTTGTCTAATATCATTTATTTCAGTATGTGTTTTTTCCATATTCTTTATATGATACAAAGAATATTTATAATACGAATTTACGAATCATATAAGCCCCAGACTCACAAGAAGTTCTTTATTCTGTTCAAATAATTCAGTATCTTCTACTTCATTAAAATCATATAATTTGAAATCATCATGTGTTCTAATCCTATAATGGTCACCATCTCCGCGAGTACATTTTACATCATTCCAAAATTGAACGGATTGACAATTGTAATGATTCAATACGAAATATGGCAAATCTAATTTAACAAATTTATGAATTTCGTCATTCTTATCTACAAATGTTGCATGATGAATGTTTAAACTTGTAAAATTAAAGGATGTATTTACGAAATATTTTAAATTTCCACATTCTGGTGTAATTGTTGGTTTCATTTCTGCACGTTTTGTAAATCCAGCTACTAATGACTTTGGTTGGTCAGTATGTCCATTTGACCCAAATACCGTGTTGTTTATCTGTATTTGGCCTATATGTCTGCATTGGTTCAATATAAATTTGAGGTCAATCGATTGTGGCGACCATACATATTCATCTAAATCTACTATTAATAACCATTCACTTTCCTGCAAACGAGGCATGATAAAATGATTATACATATTCATTTGCCTTCCTAAATAATATCCCCAATTATTTCCTGAAAATAGGGTAACGATACCCTTATCTACATAAGGTTGTATTATTTCTACACTATTATCTGTACTAGAATCATCTATTAAATAAAAATGTTCAACTCCATGATATAAATAATGTTCTATCCATTCTCTAATGGAATGGGACTCGTTTTTAAATAATGCGCCAACCGATAATTTGTACATTTTATGTTTATATCAATGTAATTTTAAATTGTTATAAATACAATTTAAAAATATATCTTTATTATATTTTATATAACTATCGTATGCTACATATTATTACACTGGGGTCGAATGAAGATGAAATGAAATATTTAAAACAATCTGCGGAAAGAAATGGTGTTACCATTAAATTTATTCTATGTGATAAATGGAATGGTTATATTGATAAGATAACAACCATGATGGAAACTATTAAAGATATTCCAGATGATGATATTGTATGTTTTATTGACGCATATGATGTTCTTTTATTGACAAATGTGGATGAAATTTTATCCAAATTTTATCAATATGATTGTGATGTATTATTAAGTTCAGAATTAAATTGCTATCCGGGTGAAAATATGCCCAGATATGATGCAGTATATAATAATCTTGGTCTTGAAAAAATAACGAATTTCAAATATGTAAATTCCGGTGGATATATTGGATATAAACGCGCAATACAAGATTTATTCCATTGGAAACCGGTTGAAGAAATTGTTGAGATAATTAAATTGGGTGGTGACCAAAATTATTTTACAGAGTATTATTTGGAATTTGCATGCGTTCCTGAAAAACGCATAAAAATTGACATGTTTCAACGCATTTTCCAAAGCGTATACAAAATGTATTTTGAAGATATTGAATTTACAAATGGTAGAGTTCGTAATACTGTATTAAATGAAACACCATGTTTCGTTCATTTTAATGGATATGGTGGATATTATTATCAAATTTATGATGTGCATAATTATGGACGTGATATTCGTACTTTTTATTTGGATCACACTGAATTAAGTAAAAATGGTCTTACCTATAATTTAGATGGATATAGACCACCATATTCATATCATTATCCAAATATTATGCAACTACCATAAATAGTTTTTTCTTGAATTTTGTATTACTTATCATCATGTAATACAAAATTTATTTATCCGTTTATCATTTTTTCTATTTTTATCCCTTCTTCTATATCAGTGTATCCTGTAAAATGAATAAAATTATTCTGTCTAAAAATGGGTTCTAATTGAGAACCCAACATCTTATATAATGGCCATATAGTATTCCATTTATTATCCATTATTTTATAATTTTGTTGAATTTGTAATTCGTATCCTATACATGACTGTTCATAATGATATCTTCGATAATGATTTATTGAATTTCGCACATATTTATTATATATATTCTCCAAAAAATCCTTATGTATTTTGGGTTGAAATACCATAACTCCTGTATTAAATACCATTTTTGTATCTATATTTAATTGGGCTAACCGATAATACCCTTTTGCATCGGGTTCCCAACCCATCATACGTTGGATTTCAAGACGGGTTTCATTCGTCGGCTGTGAATATTCGTTCACTATGCCTATTTTATTCTCAAAATCCATGATTGTATGAATAGCAGGAGAATTCATATTTATCAATATATCCGCGTCGATTAATATTATGAAATCATAATCATTTGACCATGGTTGACTACATACCAATGTTTTATTAAATGTTATTGCATGTTCATGTGTTAATTTTTTATCTAAAAAATCACTTATCACTCTGAAATCGTAACCGTGTTTTTTTGCATACATTTCATGATTTTTTCTGAATATGGTATTATATTGATATAAGTATCTATCTCCGATGGCGATGGTTACTAATAATATTTTGGATTTTATATTTTGATTCGAAATAACTGGTGCAGGTAGTAGATTTGGTGTTGGATTACCGCAAATATATTTGCACATATATTCTAAATCGAAAATATTACGTATTTCTTGATATTTCAATAACATTTTTTCGTATTTTTTTTCATTTATACTCAAACATATTTCTTCTAGTATATCTATTTCACTTATATGAATTGTAATACAAAAAGAATCATAATCGATTATATCACTATATGGTAACCAATTTTTATCGTCCCATACATAAATTGGTATTGTTCCCAATTTCAATATTTCAAAGAAACGAAAACTTGACCTTCCATAACCACGCGGCGCTAATGCGAATTTTGAATTTACAGTATAATCTATGAAATCAGTTTGATGATTATGTTCCACATTATTTGTCCATCCATTACGTAAAACGAATTTGAATTTAGTATTAGATTTATACATATCTATAATGTTTTTGCGAACGCCATGTGTAATACTGCCTACAAAAGAACACAATATATTCTTAGTTTTGAATGTTTTTTTCTCGATGTTCTCTAATTTATTTTCAACGTCTTCATATATTAATGGTAATGGTATATTACCAGTGCATGCGCCGTATATTTTTGTATTTGGAGGTAATCGTAACATTGGCCCATCGTCATGTTGAGCCACTACATAATACCCCGGTGTACTCGGATTGTCATTAATCCATTTATCCAATGCTCGTTGCATTTCATCTCGCATATTTTGAAACCATTCTGCTGTTTGAAAATTGGTCCATAATGCTGGTATATATTTGCGTCCTTGTTTATCTTGGGATATTTTGTTTGTTCGAATATAATTCAAAAAATATTCTTCCATATATTGACCATTTTTAAATGGTGGATATTGTATATCAGTTTTACTTATAAAGAGTTCATTTGGAATATATGAGAACATTTGTATATATTGTAAAATATTTCTATATTTATATAAAAAATATAAATATTGACGTGTTATATATGTAATAATGAATTCAGGTTCTAACGATTTACTATTTATTTGCTGTTTTGATAATGGTTCTCGTGAACTTGGATTGAATCATTTAAAATCATTAAAAAAACAAGGCATTGAGAATTACAATGCGTTTATTCCCGATAAATCAACATATGAATATATCAAAAAACTTGGATTCAATTGCACCATTATCAACGATGTCAATTTTTCTACTACACAAAAAACGTTCGGTACTCCTGATTTTGTTGAATTCTCATTTTTAAGATATAAATTTATACATGAGTCTTTAAAAAAATACAAGGCGGTATGGTACTTAGATGTTGATTCGGTAGTTCTCGATAATCTCAATACTATATATTCAGAATACGCAGGTAAAGGTTATGATATTGTTTTTCAAAATGATGTTCATCAAATTCAAAATTGCACTGGATGTATGTTGTATTTTTCAAATAGTAAAACGTTGGATATGACAGAATATGTTTACAAAGGTATGAATTGGCAAATCCCTGACCAACATTTTGTTAATTATTTTTTGCAACATAATCCTGGTGTATTCAAAACTATATTGTTTGATTTGGAACGATTTCCAAATGGACTGATTTATTTTGATGATAGTGATTTGATTGATTTAACAAGTGAATTCAGAACATTCAAACGCAATTTTCATGCAAACAAAGATAAAAGTAAAAAACTCGCATTTGTTCATGCAAATTGGATGGTGGGTATAAATACAAAAATAAATGCTATTAAAAAAATGGGGTTGTGGATTTTGTAAAAAAAATATTTTGTATTTTGTATTATATAAATGTAATACAAAATATACCCTGTTTATTTTATTTATTCTGTAATGATTCTTGGTACAATATTGATGGTTTGCAATTCCTGTGATAATAATTTATATGCATATGGAACATCCACTTTTGCAAAATCTGTCATATTATTACATGTATTACAATGATGAATACTAAAATCCGCGTTAGCATATTTACTATTTTTATTACCATCGTTATATGACGCAATCATGCCACATTTTTTACAAACATGAACACTATATTTATCTGAAACATCATATAATCGTTCTTTGCAAAATTTCGACATACCGTGAGCTATCATTACATCACGTTCCATTTCACCTATTCTAAAACCACCATCTCTTGACCTACCTTCGGCAGGCTGCCTTGTCAAATTTACCATTGGTCCAATTGCACGACTATGTTGTTTATCACTTACCATATGTTTGAGTCTTTGATAAAATACAGGACCAATAAATATACTCGTCTCTAATTGTTCACCTGTTAATCCATTATACATTACTTCATTTCCATAACTTTCATATCCTAATTTTTGCAGCTCATTTATAATAGTCTTCACATCTAAATCGCCAAAACTGGTTCCATCACCAAACATACCTAATTCTAATAATACTTTTCCTAATAAGGTTTCTTTCAATTGTGCAATTGTCATACGGGATGGAATCGCATGTGGATTAATAATTATATCTGGTCTTAATCCGTCCTTTGTGAATGGCATATCACATTCAGGAATGATATTACCACATGTACCTTTTTGTCCATGACGCGATGAAAACTTGTCTCCATAAGTAGGTTTTCTCAAAATTCTCACGCGGACCTTTGCAAAATTATATCCATCTCCATTTCTTCCAGTATAGTTCTTATCTATATACGTTTCTTCGGTTGTTCTAAATGTTTTACTTTGGTCTTCATATTTAATCACTTTTGTAGGGTCATTACGATTTTCTTTGATTGGAATTATTTTGGCGATAATGACATCACGATTTTCAACCAAACTATTTTCTGGAATAAATCCTTGGTTACTTAATTTATCGTAATTCCCGAATTTGATTCCTTTGGTTTTGGTCTTATCTGGTTTACAACGAATAATTTCATCACGAATAATATTTTTGTCTTCATCTTTTTCTGTATGATAAATCGTCGCCATAAATAATCCGCGGTCAATCGACCCTTTATTTACTAGTACACTATCTTCCTGATTATATCCAGTATGTGTCATAATTGCAACATGTATTTGACAACCTGACGGAATTTGATTTAAATGTATAAAGTTCATTACTCGTGTTTCAACAAGCGGTCGTGTTGGGTAAGATAACACATATGCTGTTTTATCCATACGATGGTCATAATTTGTTGCATATACACCAATTGCTTGCTTTGCCATCGCACATTGATAAGTATTACGAGGTGCTTGATTATGCTCTGGGAAAGGAATACAGGATGCCAATACGCCAAATATTGTACTAGGGTGTATTTCACAATGACTATATGATATCTTTTGATTACCATCTTGTAAATATGTATTTTTAGCTTTCATCGCAATCAATGAATAATTTTGTTCTTCTGGGTCAATATATTCTATAACGGATTCGTCTATTTTACAACTAGTTAATAAATCATTCCATGAAATTTCTCTATTTTTAAGTTTATCTATAATTCTGGTATCTAATAGAGCTTTATTATCACGAACACGTAATACTGGACGTGTTAATCTACCACCGTCATTGCATATACGAATTTCCATTAATTTATAATCAAATATGATAGAGGTGTATATGTTGATTATACCCTTGTATTTTTTATTTTTCATTTCAGTATATAATTCAATCGGAGTTTCACTAACTCCAACCCAACAACCATTTATGAATACTTTTACCTTGTTATATAAATCTACTGGCAATGTTTCATCCACCGGTTGTACATATGGTTTAACATATTCATATAATGAAGAACTGTTTGTTGGTATAGTGATATGTGCCATGTAACTGATATTTTTAACAACACCAATCGACTGACCTTCTGGAGTTTCCGCAGGGCATAAGAATCCGAACGTAGTATTATGTAATTTACGCGGAGCAATCAATTCTCCACTTTTTTCAAGCGGAGTATTAATACGACGCAAATGACTTAAACTTGCTACATATGTAAGACGATTTAATACTTGTGCTACACCTACCTTACTACTATTTGCTTGTTTTATACTAAAATCACCAGTTGATAATGCACGATTAATACCATTTTCAATAGTTGTTGATTTCATAATTTTGTATATATTTGTCATATTAATAATATTTTCATAATCTTCGGTGGAACGCCATGATCCATTATTAATTTCACGCACAACTTGTTTTTGCATTTCTTTTACCAATTTATTGAAATAATTTCTGAATAGATTATTCAACAATGTTCCGGTAAGTTCAATGCGTTTATTCAAATAAGAATCGCGGTCATCGCATGGAATCCATCCCAAACTAGTTTGTATTAATTTTTTACACATGTATCCCAACATATATATTTTTTGTTTCATTGTTTGACAATGAGGAAATAAATCATTGTTCAATACTTCCAATGCAAAATCGCGCTTTTTTACTAATCCAGATTCACGGTCCATATTGAATGGCGTATATGCAACAAATGAAGTTATATGTCTTATTGCATCTTCCTGTGTTAAATATTTATTAGCATCTATAATAGAAGCTTGAAGACATTTTAATAAATCTTCATTTTTATCTTCTTCAATATCTAGTAATATATGTTGACAAATTTCTTTATCGCTTATAATTCCCAATGCGCGAAATACAACAAATAATTCAATTGGTTGTTTAATTCTTGGAATAGTTACATATATACCATTACCGAATCCATTATTTTTACTTGCAATCATCATTTCGATTTGTTTTGGTGATATACATTTATAATCTGGAATAGATTTAATTTCTGCAAACCAGTTCCATTTCGTAGTATTTTTACCATCAAAACAATAAACACGATTTTCAGCGGCGCGTTCTTGTCCCAATACTGTTTTTTCAGAACCTTTGATTACAAAATAACCTCCGCAATCCATTTTACATTCACCTGTGAAATTTGTTTGTAAATGTTTATTTTGAGTTAATACGCAAATCGATGATTTTACCATTATAGGCATTTTACCAATATTAATTTTTGGAAGAACTTTTTCAATTATTTTTGGAGTATCCATGTTTTCTGTATTTCGGACAATGTATTTAATATGTACATCCACTGTCATGTTAGATGCATATGTAAAATTACGAAGTTTTGCTTCCTGTGGTAACATCATTTTTGTTGCACCATTGTTTTCATGAATTTGTGGAGGATATAATTTGAAATTTTCAAATGATACATTTGCTTCCAAAAAATATTGACCGCGTTCTTCTACATAATCATTTTCTGAACGAATTACAACAGGATTGAACATCTGAATAGTTCGTTGAATTTGATAATTTATAAAATGGTTATAGGATTCTATTTGATGTCTAACCAGCCTTTCCAAATGTTTTCCTTGAAAATAAGATTCGATTAAATGATATGGTTCTTCAATATATTCACCCAAATGCGATAATACTTCCTTACCGTTATCGCATACATTTTTTTCTATTTCTTTTTTCATATTTTCAACTTCATTTTCATCTACTATAATTTTTTCGATAATTTCTTTTGTAGATGCGGATTCAATAACAATTTCGGGGTTTTTATTATTAACAACTACCAATTTTCTTGGTTTTTTAATTGAAATTGGGACTGAACCCATTGATACAGAAGAGTCAAAAGACATCATTGGTTGTGCTGATTGATTCATATTATTATTTACTATTTGTAAATAAACTATCAATATATTATTACGTTCAATTTTTTAGATTATTTCAATAAATTATTTATATTTAATGTATATAAGTATAAAGATTATAATTGTAAATAATATTATAAAATGTCATTGCTAACATTTCAAACAAAATATGGATATTTTACATGTTATAAAAACGACATTGTATTTGCATCTTCGTTATATTCATCTCAAATATATGAAGAAGATTTGATTACTCAATATATTGTTCCTATTTTAAAAAGATATAATGATGAAATTTTTATATTAGATATTGGTGGACATATAGGAACACATACAATATTATATTCTAGATTATTAAATTGTAAAATAACCACATTTGAACCTCAAAAACGTATATATGAATTATTACAGAAAAATGTAAATGATAATCAATTGACAAATTGCACTTTATATAATTGTGCAGTAGGTCATACAAATATGCACACCACGTTAAGTGATACTTTATATGATGGTTATAATTGTAAAATTGAATATGATACAAATAAAATATTAAACTATGGAGGTATTGGATTAGGAGAAAATGGTGAACATGTAAATATGATAACAATTGATAGTTTGAATTTAAATAAATGTCATTATATAAAAATAGACATAGAAGGTGCCGAAATATTAGCACTTATGGGGGCATCAAATACAATCAAAAAATTTAAACCTTTAATTTGGTTTGAATGTACTGATAAAATAGTAAGTGATGAAATGAAAAAATGTATGGATATAAATTTTGAAATACCTAATATTATGGATTATTTGTCAAAATTTGGTTACGCTTTTTATAACTTGAATGAATCAAATATACTTGCTTTTATTCCAGATAAACATGATATTAATATTTAAAATAATTATAATCATATATGAGTTGAATTATATATGAT
>Ga0078894_10000157_pt1 | contig 42567 bp, 33 predicted proteins | sample LauGreSu1BDMLBSD_2_FD_67506 | JGI IMG/M metagenome (GOLD analysis project Ga0078894, IMG submission 67506) | Freshwater lake microbial communities from Lake Michigan, USA - Su13.BD.MLB.SD (version 4) (version 4) | ecosystem: Environmental > Aquatic > Freshwater > Lake | place: Lake Michigan...
CTTGTAATCTCTAAATCCATATAAGATTGTTATTTCATCCTTTTGCATACTATGGATAAAAAGTTCAATGTGGCCTCCTTCATTAAGTGATTTTAGCAACTTAGTACTGGAAAATACAATGTAGCAAATGCCTCCAACATCAATTAATAGATGATCATCAAACACATTATCTACTTTTCCTTTTATTTTCCCTATCATTTTCTATATACACTTATATAATCATTAATATATATTTAATCAAAAAAACCATGGATATAAACTCATTCCTAATGGTATTGTGTACCATATTATACTCGCTTCATACATGTCTTGTAAGGCAATTTAAATCACTTTATCCAGGAGCAATCTCAAGTGATCTCATTGTATGTTACCAATATCTAATTTCAATTGTAATTTTACTACCATTTGTATTATCTAATCTGTCATCTGTCAGGTCATTTGTAACTAAAGGTAGGTTGCCATATTTATTAACCCGCTGTGTAATGATATTTATATCTACACTCTCTTGGTTCTATGCATTGTCTCAAGTACCGGCAGTTAACTGTATAGCCATCTCTTGTATGACTCCTATTTTTATACTTATTCTAGCTAAAATCTCTCTAAATGAAAAACTAAATAAGGAGATTATTTTTCTAGCTATGGGTGCATTTGCAGGAGCAATGATTATTATATCGCCAAATCCTCAAGAGTTTAATTTAGCAAGCCTTTTCGCAGTGCTTACTTCATTCCTATGGGCATTCAACAGTACTTTTACTAAAAAATATCTCTCACCTAATGCAAGCTCAATGTCAATCTTTTTTACTACAGCTATAATGCTATCTATCATAGTTCTCCCATATGTCCTTATTAAAAATCATACAATAAACCTTCAACAGCTAGTCTATTTAACTATAGTTACAGTTGTATTTGACATGGCTAATATTCTTCTAATATGGGTCTTTAGTAGAGGGAAGATTAGTCTTGTTGCTCCATTTGATTTCTTGAGAGTTGTATTTACAACCATTTTCTCAAGTGTTATGTTAAATGATACAATAGGTAGCAGTTCTATAGTTGGGATTATAATTATCTTACTTGCTAACTCACTTGCAACTATATATGGGCAAAAGGCTAAAAAAGTAGCTGTCGCTTAAGCCTGTCCTTGATATCCATAACAATGTCTCTCTATGCACTTAATCATTTCACCAGCTATATCTTTACCAGTAGCTTCTTCAATTCCTTGGAGACCAGGCGCTGAATTCACTTCTAAAATCATTGGACCTCTTTTAGATCTAATTATATCTACACCAGCTACAGGTAAGCCAAGGATCTTTGCAGCTGATACTGCTATCTTTCTTTCTGTAGGAGTAATTTTGACTGATTCTACTGTACCTCCTAAGTGGAAGTTTGCTCTAAACTCTCCAGGAGTACTAGCCTGCCTCAACATACTACCAACGACTTTGTAATCTACAACAAAGCACCTTATATCCTCTCCGCGAGATTCCGATATAAATTCCTGAACTAAAATATTTGTATTGGTACTTTTAAAAGCACTTATGACACTTTCTGCTGCTGAGTTTGATTCAACTAAAACTACACCCTGTCCCTGTGTTCCCTCAAGTAATTTTATCACTAATGGAGCACCACCAACTAATTCAATTAAATGCTTTGTTTCTTGAGTAGAAGCTGCAAAGGTTGTAACTGGCATTGGGATAAATTTGCTTGCTAGTATTTGTAGTGATTTTAACTTATCTCTTGAGTGAGCTATTGCTTCTGCTCCATTTAAACAGTACTTACCCATAGTTTGAAATTGTCTGACTAGGGCACAGCCATAAAATGTCAGATTAGGCCTAATCCTTGGAATTATTGCATTTATTGAGGCTATATCTCCATTGTCAAAATCTCTACAATGGATTGTTGAGCTCCTATGTTGGACATCTATGTAGCAATGCTTGATATTTAGAAACATCATTTCATGGCCTAGCTTCTCACCAGCTTCAATAATTCTTTTATTTGAATATAACTTTCTATTAGATGCTAGCAACCCTATCTTTAGAGGTTTTTTGCAATGAGCAATTTGGGCATTGTTATAGTCGTCCGCCAAGTTCGCTGTAAGGATAAATGTCTGGCTTGGGTCAACTAATGCTCCAGGAGGAAGGCTATCTCTCCCTATCAACATCCTATGTCCCATCTGATCACGGTTTGTAAGAGTAATTTCGATATTTTCACAAGTTATCTCTCCAATTTTCACTGTTGCAACTATAAATGGTCTCTTTTCCATTGAGCCATTTGAGCTCCTTACATATTTCCATCCAGCTAACTCTGCCTTACAGAACAGTGTTACAACTCTGCTGTCACTTATAGGATTTATTTGAAATGATATAACTTTCCTGTCTCCTTCATTATGAACCTTGATATTGAAAGCATGCATTACAGAAGAATTAGCTCCTGAATCAATCCTAGCTTTTATAAACTTTATGTTTAGCTGAGGTATTGAGATAAACTCCTCGTTTCCAAGTATCATTATTATGATTAATTTTATTTTCAAAATATTGGTGAAATCTACCATATAGAATTTCTAAAAACAAATATTTTAGTGTTTACTGACACTTTCTTTTCTTATATGTATTATTTTTGTAAGAAACTATATATTAGAAATAATAATGAAAAGAGTAGCAATTACAGGAATTGGTTTAGTTACATCTCTAGGTTGCAATGTTGCAAAGACTTGGGACAATATAATCAACTCTAAGTCTGGTATAAAGAAAATCCCAGCAACCCTCTTTGATGCAGGTGATTTAGCAGCCAAGATAGCAGGTTACATACCAACTAAAGATGAGGATCCTAATTTGGGATGGGATCCAACAGAATCTATTCCTGCGAGAATGATAAGTACCATGGATAGGTTTATACAGCTGGGACTTACTGCTGCTGATCAAGCAATAGTTGATGCAGGTTGTGAAAATCTAAGTGATGAAGATAAATTGCGTGCTGGTGTATATATTGGCTCAGGAATAGGTGGATTAATTAGTATTGAAAATAATGCCAAAATCCTTGAGGAATCTGGTCCTAGACGCATAAGCCCATTTTTTATACCAGCTACCCTAATCAATTTAATCTCAGGGCAAGTATCTATTAAATATGGATTTAAAGGTACAAACTTCTCACCTGTCAGTGCCTGCGCTACAGGGGCTCATTCCATAGGAGAAAGCGCTGCAATTATATCTAGAGGGGCAGCAGACATAATGGTTTGTGGAGGAGCTGAAGCAGCTATTTGTAGATTAGGCATAGCAGGATTTGCTGCTGCAAGGGCTCTATCAACTAAGTATAATGATCAACCAGAAATCGCTTCTAGGCCTTGGGATAAGGGAAGAGATGGTTTTGTAATGGGAGAAGGATCAGGTGTATTAGTTCTTGAGTCTATGGATAGAGCAAAGAAACGAGGTGCAAAAATATATGGGGAATTAATTGGCTATGGCTCTAGCTGTGATGCCTTTCATATTACTGCACCAGAATCTAGCGGAGATGGAGCTTTTCGCGCAATGAGTGAAGCACTTGCAATGGCAAATGTTTCAAAGGTAGACTATATAAATGCCCACGGCACATCAACTCCACTAGGTGATATGATTGAATATGGAGCTGTAACAAGGTTATTTGGTTCTGAAGCAGACAACATTGCCATGTCATCTACTAAATCTGCTATTGGACATTTACTTGGAGCAGCTGGAAGTGTTGAGGCAATCTTTTCACTACTTGCAATGGGTGACTCAGTCATGCCACCAACTCTCAATCTAAATGATCATGATTGCAATATTAATTTGGTCCCTCACATAGCTCAGGAGAAAGAACTTAAGACTGTAATGTCTAATTCATTTGGGTTTGGTGGGACAAATGTTTCACTGATTTTTAAAAGGGTTTAGACAAGTGGATTGCCATCTATGTCACATTGATACATCTCCTCAATGACATCAGGATTAGATACACTACCATTGTAGTCATCGCCCTTTCTAATTCTATGTATATGTTCCATGCCAGAGATAACTTTCCCAAATGCAGTATATTGTCCATCTAAGTGAGGATGGCTGCCAAGCATAATAAAGAATTGGCTGTTGGCGCTATTTGGATTGGCTGATCTAGCCATAGATACAATACCCTCCACATGCTTGATATCATTGAACTCAGCCTTCAAATTAGGCTTGTTGCTACCACCAGTTCCATTACCAAGTGGACAACCCGCTTGCACCATAAAGCCATCAATCACCCTATGGAAGTTTATATTGTTGTAAAAGCCTTCATTTGCCAGCTCAATTATCCTCTCAATGTGATTTGGAGCCTTGTCTCTAAAGAGCTCAATCACTGTTTTTCCATATTTTGTCTTAATTGCTATAAAGTCTGCCATATAGTTTTTTCTTAAAAATACAGGAAATTTTACTTTTTACCAGAGCTATTTATAAATTCTGACACTTGGGAGTAATCTACTTCACTATTGCTATTGGCAATGTTTCCATCTGTTTTCATGTTAATAGTTAAACTTTGGGTTGAACCAGAAGGAATAAAGGCAAATGATGCTGCACTATTTACTGTCTTAGAGCCTAAATCATAATTTGCACTGAAGAGACCAGCTAATCTACTGTCATTTACATTGGCATTGTCTATACTAACTAAACCATCATTAATCACAATTGTGCCCTTTAATACATCAAAAGTTGTTGATCCATATTTAGAGTAATATTCAACCCCTTGTAGTTTACTATTGTTTGTATAGTTACCATCAACTATTTCAACCAGTTTATCTAAGTTAAATCCATCCCAAATGACCTCTGCTCCCATAAAATCCAATTTACCATTTATCTTATTTAAATCATCCCAGGTTGTTAATTTACCTTTCATATTACCTGCAAGGCTCATATAACCCGTGATTTTGTCAATACCAGTTAACTTATAGAACATATATCGCGGGTCTATGTTATAAATACTAACTGCACATTCAAATATTGGTTTATTACTTGAGATTACTATGTCAGCACTTGCTTCAAACTGACCATTCCACATTGAGTATTGAACTTTGGGAATTGATATATTGCCAAACTTTAGTTTAGCTTCACCATTAACCCATGTGGCAATAGTTTCCTTATCTGTAATTAACTTGTCTATTTTAAATTTCAAACTCCCGTCATAGTTATGTGCTGAGAAGAAATTTATTTTATCATCTTCATGCATCTTAGGAACTAGAACTTTTGTTGCATATTGGAAATCAAGAGTGTTAAATTTGATATCAGCAGTTAATTGAGGACGTAACACAGGTAAAAAGAAGACAAAATTAACTTCACCATTTATCTTTTCATGTTCCAGCTTCAATTTATGAATGTTCAGCATATTAGGATTAACGTCAAGGGCTGCAGTGATATTTGGTATCTTCTCACCCCTTATAGTAGTATCCTGCAACTTAAGCGCTAAATAAAGATTTGTATTTATAGATCTAATCCATCTATTTGCATTGGTGAGTCTAAAGTAGTCCTCGCCTGTTTTATCAGCATCAGCACTATACAACTCTGTTAGATAACTGTCCCACCTTTCAGTTAAACCAAGTTGGTCAAGATTAATTTTGTAACCATTAAGCAATAGTCTTCTTATTGGAGACTCATATGGAATATCGTATAGATAAATATTGCCAGTAGCAAATGTTTCGCCATTCTGAATTGTATAGTCACTTATTTTAAATAGGTTTTGGATCCCAAATACATCTGATGTGAAAACAAATTTTCTTCTAATGGTATTATCACCATATCTTTCTTCACCAGTCAACCAGTTTATGAATGATATGTCGTCACTAGACTCAAGTGAAACTTTAGCATTTATCTTCTTCCTGATATCATTACAAGAGATTAGTCCTTGGAAGTCTAAATGTGAATCACCAGGTAATGTAATTTTCATCTTGTCTATTATCATCTTATTTAAGATGTCATATGTATTCCATACTAAATCTGTTGCTTCGCCGTCACTTAATATGATTTTTTTGACTTGAATATCTAAGTGAAAGTTTAAATACTTAGAAAGCTTTGAAGGATTAAAAAATTTCTGGAGGATATCATTTATACTAATATCACTCATCACTACATCTTTTACATAGGTAAGATTAATCTTGCTGGCTGAAATTGACAAATGGGTCCCAAGAATTTCATCCATAACTTTATAAAGTCTTAAATCAACTTTTAGGTCATCTATAAAGTTACTGTTAATAATAGTATTTTTAATAGTTATCTCATTATTTACATCTAAAAAAAGATCACTTGATAGTTCTAAGTTATATTGAGAAGCTTTGTCAGTGACTTGTATTTCATGGGGTTTGTAGTTATCAATTATAAATGGTAAAATACTATCAATTTTCTTAATCTTCATGTAAATCTTGCCATCTCTAATAGTAAAATTTTTTTTGTCAAAGTTATTGAGGTTTATTTTAAACTCTCCGCCAGGACTATCAATAGTAAATAATATATCTTTTTCATTTGAGATTTTAAATAAGTATTTTACATATTGATTTTGCAAGTCTAATTGACCTTCTGTTGTAAGTTCACCGTTAGTTGTTAAAAGCACAAGATGCCTCACATAAAAATTACTCTGTATAAGATTTGTTTCGTTAATCTCAACATTAACTTTATCTATCCTAACAGTGATATCAAAGTCATCTTTAGTAAATTCTAAGAAAGGCTTAAGATCGTTTATTTCTATAGAAGCATCGTTCATTTCTACATTGACATTGTCCAGGTCTGACAAACCTAAGAGAACAGTAGGGGGGATTTTTAACAATAATTTGTCACTCCTAAATACAAGTTTATTTCCATCGAAAATTTTAAATCCTATTACTTCAATATGTGGAGTCAAAAGGAATTTTAGTACTGCACCACCATCTATAACAACCTTGAGTTTTAGCTTATCACCAATAGTTTTCTCGATTTCTTGTACTTTGCCTGTTAGATCAATTAACTCCAACTTATCGGATATGAATATTGTCCCACAAATGATTAAGGTAAGTAATAATAAGAAGTGTCTCAAGTTACGCAATTTAAATTAAAAGTCCTTCTAAATATTTTGTCAGCTTCAATATGACATTGTCAACTACTTTATATATATCATGCTCATGACTTTCTATTGATAGGTTAGCTTGGCCATATAATGGATAATCTCTATCAACTATTTCTTTAAGGATTTCAGTTGTATTTTCTCTTGTAAAGCCTGGTCTGCTATTTCTTCTCGAGATCCTCTCTGCTAATACATTTGTGTCTGCATAAAGCCAGATAGTTATAGAGTGGTCTTTTATATATTGATGCAAATAGCTGTCAATGAATGCATTACTGCCTGTTGAAAGTATTACAACTCCATAACCACTTAGAACCTCTTGGACTACTTCTCTTTCTCTTTGTGTAAAATATTCTTGCCCGTATTTATCATATATTTCAACTACAGACATATTTTCTCTCTGCTCAATCATTTGGTCACTATCGTAGAACTGAAGCTTAGTCTTTTTTGCAACTCTTCGGCCAACAGTACTTTTACCACTTCCTGCACTACCAACAAGTACAACTGGTTTACCAAGGCTTTCCAGAAGGTTGGTCAGTTGTCTTGCACTAAGATTATTTTTCTCCATAACAAACTTTTTTTTTCATTTCTAATTATAGATTACTTTTTGCAGTCATTAGAGACTGCAGACATCATTTCAGAGATAATATCATAGATAAATGATAACTGACAGTACATTTTAGGGAAATTTGCTATTGAATCCCTGTTCTGTTTTATTACATTAAGTAAAAAAATTGAGGTACAAATAGGGATTTTTCTGTTTAAAGCTATGGTGAAGTCCAAATAAAGAATAATAGAAGATTTTAGTCTCCTAGCTATTTATCTCATATGCATAAGTTACGCAAGGGTGCCAGTTGATAGCATCTGCAAATTCTTCTAATGCTACAGGGACAAACAGAGCACTCACATCGCCAAACATAACTTGAACAGCAGCAAGACAATGTGTAGCATATTTCACTATGTCAAGCTCATAAACTCTAAATTCTTTTTGTTGCCTTTGACCATCCTTAAGCAACTGAATAGTTTTGATGTCGCCTTTACATGCATGGAAAAAATCATATAAACACATTAAACCGTATACCGGAGCCACAACCTTCACATCAAAAGTGGAAGGATTGTGACCAACAGAGGAAGCTTGAGGCATTTGAGGCTTGATAATGCTTGACAACAAACCAGCAACAATAATTTTATTTAAAACTGAACTCATTTTTTTAATTATTTTTTAATTTATTTTTTAAATCAATGTCTATATTAATTTATAAATATTAAAAATATATTACAAATAACTATTTTTTTTAAAAAAAAGTAAACTAAATTAACAGTTTAAAACTTAAATAACAGCTTGGATAAAATCCAAAGAAAACAAATTTCTCTGTAAATGGAATCGCTATTATGGTATTGAAAGGTAAAATCTTTAAAATTAAATAATGAATAACATAAGGAACTTCGCTATCGTTGCCCATATAGACCATGGGAAATCAACTTTAGCTGATAGGCTTATACAAGCTTGTGGGGGATTAGAGGAGCGTGAAATGACATCACAGGTACTTGACTCAATGGAGTTAGAAAAGGAGCGGGGAATTACAATTAAGGCTCAAACTGTCAGGCTGAAATATAAGGCAAAAGATGGTAAGGAATATATTCTCAATTTAATTGATACACCGGGACATGTTGACTTTGGCTATGAGGTCAGTCGTTCACTTGCTGCCTGTGAGGGATCTATTCTTGTTGTAGATGCTAGCCAAGGTGTTGAGGCACAAACCCTTGTAAATGTATATAAGGCAATTGATGCAAACCATGAAATTATAACTGTTCTAAATAAAATTGATCTTCCGGCAGCTGATCCTGATACAGTTAAGCATCAGATAGAAGATGTGATTGGACTTGACACATCAAATGCAGTGTTAATATCTGCCAAGACAGGTATTGGTATAGATGAGGTCTTGGAAGCCATAGTTACTCAATTGCCTGCTCCCAAGGGTGAGTTAGACAAGCCATTAAAAGCAATGTTGGTTGATAGCTGGTATGACAAATATATAGGTGTTGTAATACTTGTAAGGATAATTGATGGTGTTCTCAAGAAGGGCATGACAATTAGAATGATGTCAAGTGGCGCAGTATATACTGTTGATACAGTTGGGATATTTACTCCAAAGAAAGTCCCAGTAAATCAATTGCTCCCAGGAGAGGTTGGCTACATTACAGCTTCAATTAGGCAGCCATCTGATTGCAATGTTGGTGATACAATCACAGAGGAAAAAAATCCTTGCAGTGAGGCGTTACAGGGGTTTAAAAAGGTTGTGCCAGTTGTATTCTGCAGCCTATACCCTACCGATGCTGGTTCATTTGATCTCTTGAAAGATAGCCTTACAAAGCTCCACTTAAATGATTCTAGCTTCACCTATGAAGTTGAATCATCTAGTGCATTGGGGTTTGGTTTCCGCTGTGGTTTCCTTGGGCTACTACATCTTGAAATCATCCAGGAAAGGCTAATGCGTGAATTTAACGTTGATCTCATTACAACTTCACCTAGCGTTGTCTATAGGATCCACCTTAAGAATGGAGAGGTAATGTCTTTGCACAACCCAAATGATATGCCAGACCAAACAAAGATAGATATGATGGAAGAACCATGGGTAAAGGCAACTATGATGTTGCCGGACCAGTATTTGGGAGCAGTCCTTGAGCTATCTACTCAAAAGCGTGGTGAGCAATTATCTTTAAGCTATGTTGGAGAGAGGGTAATGCTTATATATAGATTACCTTTAAATGAGATTGTCTATGACTTCTACGATGATCTCAAGTCATGTTCACGCGGTTATGCAAGCTTCGATTGGGAGTTTGACAGTTACAGAGTTAGTGACTTAGTAGTTATGAAAATACTTGTAAATAGCGAGCCAGTTGATGCCTTAGCAATGATTGTACATAGGTCTAGGGCTGAGAGCCGCGGTAGAGAATTATGTATTTCTCTCAAGGATCTAATACCAAGACATATGTTTGCGATTCCCATACAGGCTGCAATTGGTGGTAGAATCGTTGCTCGCGAGACAATTAGTGCAATGAGGAAAGACGTAACTGCTAAATGCTATGGAGGAGATATAACTCGTAAGAAAAAGCTTCTTGAAAAACAGAAGGAAGGTAAGAAGAGAATGAGAGAAATAGGTAGAGTTAGTATACCTCAAAGTGCATTTATAGCTGTGTTGAAAACTAAGAAGTAACCTTTCGTGCCTCTCTCTTTATCTTTTGCTGTAGTAAAAAACAACCGTAAATAAGTGCTTCTGCACTTGGAGGGCAGCCAGGAACATATATATCAACTGGGACTACTCTATCACACCCCCTCACAACTGAATATGAGTAGTGGTAGTAGCCACCTCCATTTGCACAGCTACCCATAGATATAACCCATCTAGGCTCTGGCATCTGATCATATACCAGCCTAAGGGCCTTTGCCATTTTATTTGTCAAGGTACCAGCTACAATCATTACATCTGATTGGCGAGGACTTGGCCTAAATAACATTCCAAACCTATCCATATCATATCTACTGGAAGCGGCCTGCATCATTTCAACAGCACAGCAAGCTAGGCCAAAGGTCATTGGCCACAGTGAGCCAGTTCTGGCCCAGCTAACTAGGTCATCTAATTTAGTAATGAGGAACCCCTTTTGATTTATATCATTTGCTGCCTTGTCTAAAACTTCTCTGTGATTATTCATATATGAATCTTTTTTTCACTATCTTCAATAGTATAGCATGGATTAAATATAGGTAGTAGCCTCACTTGCCACTATAGATAAAATCATTTAGATATTTGCAATCAAATCATATCTCTTCTATATAAAAGGAAAAACTATGAATGAAGATACAAAACACTCACTGGCAACATTCTTCAAAATAGTTAACATTGCAACATTTGCAATAGTTTCTCTCATTTGGAAGTTAAAATTGGAAAATGTAGCAAGTGAACAGCAATATATATTACAGGCATTTGCAGCAGTTGTGACGCTATTTTTTATAATTATACTTTTGCCTGGAAAGGAGTTTAAATCTAAGTTTAAAGTATATTCAATTAAGTCATATATATACAGGGCTGTTGCCAATGCCATAGGTATATTAGCAATGATGGAAGCCCTTAAGCTTACAGGAGCAAATGAGGTTATGACCATTACACAGTTGTCACCTGCTATAACTGCATGCTTTGCAGTAATTTTCCTCAAGGAAAAAGTTAGGTTAAATTGGATAATTGCTCTTATATTTGGCATTGCTGGAGTGTTGGTAATGTTATATGGAGGACCAGCAAGGTTTCAAGTATCATTTTCATCCCAATATTTTCAAGGTGTTGCTTTATCTCTCATTGCAGCCTTTTCATTCTCATCATACAACATCATTTGCAAGAAGCAGACAGATGCAAATGACAATCACTTTACCCAGGCATTTTACTGTTTCCTATTTGGCTTTTTATTAGCATTGCCATTTTCAATAGGTAAGTGGAAAGCAATATCATTAGAAGAGAATCTATGGGCTCTCGGTAGTGGCGTTATAGGAGTACTGAGCGTTGTATGTCTATTTTTATCATTTAAATTATCAACTGTTGTTAGAATGTCTCCACATAGCTACCTTAGGATTATAATTACAGCTATAACTATGTATATATTAAAAGATGAAGTGCCATCACCACACCTCACTATGGCCATAGGATTGATATTAATTGGAAACTTTTGTGTAGTCTTTGAAAAAACCTTTTACAGATTAATCAAGAAGCCAAATTATTGATTTAAGGCTCTCTACCTCACAATTTTGTTAAACTACAATATAAACTTCTTCATATCTAGTATAGGATTAATTACACTCTCAAGTTGTTTTTCTACATATTTCTCATTAATCACAAAGCTTCCACTCTCACCATTAAAACTAATGTCTTCAAGAACTTTTTCTATAATTGCTTGCAACCTTCTAGCACCAATATTCTCAACCTTGTCATTCATTTCAGCTGCAATATTAGCTAGCTTTTTTAATCCACCTTCTGTAAATTTCAATTCCACTCCGTCAACTGCAAGTAATGCAATATATTGATTTGGTAGATTATATTCCCTCTCAGAAAGAATCTTTAGTAAATCCTCTTCCGTTAGAGCCTTTAAGTTAACTTTAACTGGCAGCCTACCTTGCAGCTCAGGTAGTAGATCAGATGGCTTAGCAATGTGAAATGCTCCAGATGCTATAAATAAAATATGATTTGTCTTAATTGGACCATATTTAGTGCCGACAGTTGTGCCTTCAATTAGTGGTAGTAAATCTCTCTGTACTCCCTCTCTACTGACTTCTCCTCTGCCGCCAATATTCCCTTTACTAGCGATTTTATCAATCTCATCTATGAAAACTATTCCGTCATTTTCTACTGAGTTAATTGCATTCTTAATGATCTGCTCCTCGTTCAGAAGCTTATCTGCCTCTTCATTCAAAAGACTTTGAAAAGCATCTGCAACTTTCAATTTAACTTTTCTTGTTTTCTTAGATCCCAAAGCTTTACCGAGCAGATCTCCTATATTTAATAGACCAACTTGTGCGCCTGGAACATCCATTGTATGGAGCATATTATTTCCATTTTCCGTCAGTTCTATTTCAACTTCCTCATTGTCTAGCTTCCCAGCGCGAAACTTATATCTAAACTTTTCCTTTGTTTCTTCACTTGCATTGTCCCCCACTAGGTAAGTCACAAGTCTTTCTTCAGCAACAATGCTTGCATGAGCTACAACATCTTTTCTCATTTTCTCCCTAATTTGCAAAATAGCAGCATCAAGTAGATCTCTTATAATTGAATCGACATCTCTTCCTACATAACCAACTTCAGTAAATTTTGTTGCTTCAACCTTTATGAATGGAGAACTTGTCAATTTAGCTAGCCTCCGAGATATCTCTGTTTTACCTACACCTGTTGGCCCAACCATTAGGATATTGTGAGGCATAATTTCATCTCTGATGTTTTTATCAACTTGCTGTCTCCTATATCTATTTCTCAATGCTATTGCCACTGCCTTCTTTGCTTCACTCTGTCCTATGATGAATCTATCTAGCTCAGCTACAATTTCTTTTGGAGTTAAATTTGACATTTTTTCTTGGAATTATAATAGATATACTTTCCAGAAGCAATATATAAACATTTCTTCTCAATTACTCATTTCTATGTTAAAAAAATTCAAAAACCTAATAAGCCTGTGAAAGTAGTTTGTGAGAAATATAAAATTAGGTCAATATCTCAGCTAGACAATATCAATCAGAGAGTAGTACTACTTAGAGTTGACTTTAATGTGCCAATAGATGAAAAATATAAGATAGTTGATGACTTTAGAATTAAAAGCGCAGCTAAGACAATAGATTTTCTACTTGAAAGAGGTGCTAAGGTTATTTTGATAAGTCACTTGGGAGACCCAAAAGAAATTGATGAGAGCCTGTCTTTCAAAAATATTGTTCCACAGATTGAAGATATCTTAAATTGCAAGATAATGCTATCTATCGCTAATGATATTAGAGACATAGCTTCTGACTTAAGGAAATTTAAATTGGAAGGTAATGAGAGGAATCTATTTATGTTAGACAATATAAGATTTTTCCCAGGTGAAAAGACAAATGACATTACCTTTGCACAAGAGTTGGTTAAAGAGCTTGAGGTTGATATTTACATTAATGACGCCTTTTCAGTTTCCCATAGGGAGCAATGCTCCTTAGCAGCTATTCCATCAATCGTAAGTGAGAGATTTGCTGGCTTCTCACTTTTAAATGAGCTACATATGTTAGATTCCATTTTAGGTGAGATTGATAAGAATGAGAAAAAGGTTACAGCAATAATTGGTGGCAAGAAGGTTAAGTCAAAGCTAAAACTACTAACTACACTTAGTAAAAGGGTAAATAAACTAATAATTGTAGGTGGCATGGCTAATACTTTCCTCAAATCACAAGGTATAGATATAGGTAATTCATTCTATGAAGAAGATATGTTGGATATTGCTAGGAATATAAATAATGCCCAGCTCCCACTTGACTTTATTGATGAAAATTGTGAAGTCACAGAAACACTGATAGGAAGAGCTGCATACGATATAGGACCTAAGTCATTAAAGTTGATAGACTCAATTATAAGTCAGTCAGATATAGTAATATGGAATGGCCCAGCAGGTGTCTACGAAGACGAAAGGTTTATAATTGGATCAAATGAAATTGCAATGTCTATAGTGAGGCATAATGTCAAGGCAGTGATTGGTGGAGGGGATACAGTGGCTATTGTTAATAAGTTATCTCTAGGTGATAATATATATATATCTAGTGGAGGTGGTGCATTTATTGCTTGGCTAGAAAACCCCAGCTTACCAGGGATTACTCATCTTTGCCCTTGATTGACATTAGAGTGTCACCAACCATAACTGACTGTCCAACCTCTATATTGATTGACTGTACCATCTATGGCCTACATAAGGACCTAACAACTATGGCTAGAAAACCCCAGCTTACCAGAGATTACTCATCTTTGCCCTTGATTGACATTAGAGTGTGTCACCTGTCCAACCTCTATATTGATTGACTGTACCATCTATGGGCAACATAAGGACCTAACAACTATGGCTAGAAAACCCCAGCTTACCAGAGATTACTCATCTTTGCCCTTGATTGACATTAGAGTGTCACCAACCATAACTGACTGTCCAACTTCTATATTGATTGACTGCACTGTACCATCTATAGGGGCAGTTAGGATATTTTCCATCTTCATTGCCTCTAAGACTATAATTGCCTGATCCTTTACAACTTCATCACCTATACAAACCCTTATATCCCTTACCATCCCAGGCATATTAGCTAATATATCTCCTTTACTTACAAGTGATTCGACTTTCTTCATATGTTTTGTCAATTCACCAATAGCAGGAGTCATAACTCTCGCATTGATTGTATGACCCATATGTGTAATTTTCATCCTCAAACCACTCTTTTCAACCTGGAGACTGTAAGGTTGGCCATTTATGTTACATTGGAAGAGTTTGCTACCTAAAATCCATTTACTTGTAATGTATAACCTGCGGTTTTCAAATGCAATCTTATATCCATCTTCTATCTGTCTAATTGTCACTGGATATCTCCTATCATCTAACATTACAACTAATCTCGTGCCATGGCCCCTTTGATATGTTCTCAATTGGCCATTTATAGTCATTGCTCTCTTTTGCTCACTCATATATATGTAAAGCCCAGCACTTAATACAACTGCACTGACTTCATCACTTAGTACTGGACCTGTGAAACCGCTTTTATATTCTTCTTCCAAAAAGTTAGTTGATATATCTGCACTTATATATTTAGGTGATGCTAAAACTGTCTGTAGGAAAGGTATATTGTGAGATATACCTCTAATTATATATTCACTTAGTGCCTTTTGAGTCTTTTCAATACATTCAACCCTTGTAGGTGCATGTATGCAAACCTTCGATATCATTGCATCATAAAACATACTTACCTCACCTCCCTCAAAGACACCACTTTCGATTCTAATGCCAGGACCTGACTTTGGTGCACTATAAGTTGTAATCTTCCCAATAGAAGGTAAAAAGCCACAAGATGGATCTTCTGCATAGATTCTACATTCAGTGGCCCAGCCTTCCATCTTAACATCAGATTGCTTAAACATTAGTTTTTCTCCCCTAGCAACCCTTATCATTTGTTCAACTATATCTATGCCTGTTACTAGTTCTGTTACTGGATGTTCAACTTGGAGCCTTGTATTCATCTCCATAAAGTAGAATTGTTTCTTAGAATCAACTATATATTCAACTGTACCTGCTGAGAAGTAATTAACTTTTTTTGCAAGAGCTACTGCCTGGGCATACATTTTTTTCCTAGTCTTTTCATCTATAAAGGCGCTAGGTGCCTCTTCAATAACCTTCTGGTGATGTCTCTGTATTGAACATTCTCTCTCGCCTAAGCATATATAGTTACCATGTTGGTCTCCAAATACTTGTATCTCTATATGTCGCGGACTTTCTATATATTTCTCAATAAAGGTCCTCTCATCTGCAAAGCTATTTTTTGCTTCATTTTTGGTTGAGCTAAATGCCTGCTGCATCTCTGCTTCATTTCTTACAATTCTAATACCTTTGCCGCCACCACCAGCAACTGCCTTAAGCATTATTGGGTAGCCTATCTTTGCAGCAATCTTCAAGGCCTCCTTCTCAGTTTTAATTGCTCCTATATATCCTGGGACTACATTGACTCCTGCATCTTTTGCAATTTTTTTTGCTTGAATCTTATCACCCATTTTACTGATTGCGTCGGGAGATGGACCTATAAATGTTATGCCATTTTTAATTACAGTCTCTGCGAACTTGGCATTTTCAGATAGGAAACCATAGCCAGGGTGTACTGCATCTGCTCCTGACATTTTAATTGCATTTATAATATTTTTAATGTTAAGGTAGCTAGAGGGCGCTGGAGATGGTCCTATATATACAACTTCATCTGCCATTCTAAGATGCATTGAGTTTGTATCTGCATCTGAATAAACTGCAACTGTCTGTATACCCATCTTTTTTGCTGTCCTGGCTATTCTGCAAGCTATTTCACCCCTATTAGCTATTAATATTTTCGATACCATTTCTTAATTATTCTTAATATGATCAATGCAATTTTCTGTTAAAATTCGTCCTTTCGGGGACTTAACTATAAAACCTATTTGAAGCAGATATGGCTCTATTACCTCCTCTACAGTTGTTTGGTCTTCTGCTATTCCGGCCACTATTGTTTCAATTCCAACTGGTCCGCCATTAAATAGATTCATAATGTAGTTTATATACTTTTGATCTAATAAATCCAGACCTATAGAGTCTATATTCATTTTCCTCAATGCATTTCTTGTAACATATATATCAATTTTTTCTGAAAAGTCCCTCACTCTTCTAAGTAATCTCAAAGCTATTCTTGGAGTACCGCGAGATCTTTTGGCTATTTCTGCTCCAGATTCATCATCTATTGTTACCCCGATTTTTTTGCCATATGAGACCAGTATTTCCTTTAGTTCAGAGTGACTGTAGAAATCAAGATTGATAGCAATACCAAATCTGTCTTTAAGTGGGTTTGCTATGAGACCAAGTCTAGTAGTTGCTCCAACTAATGTAAACCTTGGAAGATTTATCCTTAGCATTCTAGCTGTTGGTCCTTCTCCTATAACTAGGTCAAGTGCATAGTCTTCCATGGCTGAATAGAGTGATTCCTCAACTGCCCTATTTAGTCTATGAATCTCATCTATAAATAGCACATCTTTCTCTTGGAGATTTGTTAAAATTGCTGCTAAATCACCAACCTTGCTGAGAATTGGTCCTGCCGTTACCTTTATATTGGACTCCATTTCATATGCAATTATATGTGATAAAGTAGTTTTGCCTAGTCCTGGTGGTCCATATATTAGTACATGGTCAAGTGCCTCATTCCTCCTTTTAGCTCCATTTATAAAAACTTTTAAGTTATCTATAGCTGGTCCCTGTCCAACAAAGTTCTCTATACTGTCTGGGCGGAGACTTGTATTTTGTTCAGGTGTGTCTTCCTCTGTAAAGCTACCAGATAGCAACCTATCCATGAGTTTTTATTTTCTCTATACACTATTTCATTTTTTTTTCTATAATTCATGTTATTTACTCTTTATACAGTGGTTACAACAACCTTTTTATCTGTCTTTTCTGAAACTCTATCGCTAAAACTCTTAGCCTTTATCTTGTCATATTCACTGTGAAGATTACCAGAGTTATAACCTAATCCTTCCATTAAGGCTCTTTTAAAGGATTGGAAGAAATGGGCTATATAATCTGTTACAGAAAGTTTATCTTTAACTTCCATTTCAAAGAATTCCCTAGTAATCTTACCTAAATCTGCATCAGACTTCAGCTTAGGGACTTTTGTACCTTTTTTATCTTCATATTCAATATATTCCTTTCTTAGGTCCTCTATAAATGGTGATTTTCTGAGTTTTTCATAGTCATCCATCAGCGCTTTTCCATTTGGCATGTCAAAGATTAGTTCAATAGGAGTTACAGCAAGGTTGCATAGTAAACCATATACAATCCTTTTGTGGCAAAATTCTGTCAGTTCTTCATCTGTGAATTCTGCACTTTTAATATCCTCTACTGTGAAAAATGTTTGTTTTGGATAGCTTGTTTCTTTCCCACTAGGTGTTTTATCTTGCAGCTTTTCTAAACCAAATAATTTTAGAGACTCTTGAAAATTTAGATTTGCTTCTCCTTTGTCATTTGTCACATAGGGAAGATTCGTAGACATTACAATAATTATTTTTTCTTTCATATAAAAATTTTTTATTGGTGCAATTTAAGTGTAGCATATTAACAACTACTGATCAAGAAAATTTTATATAAAAAAATAACTTTAAAACACTATAGAAATAACTAGGCTCTAAGCTCACCACCTACTTTACCACTCACAGCTTGAACCACTCTATTCATAATAGAATTTATCATCTCATCAGTTAGATTCTCATCTATTGGTTGTATCCATATTTTTATTCCAACTGACTTCTTTCCATTTGCAACACCATGGTATATATCAAAGACTTCTATAGACTCTATAAGCTTTTCTCTTATAGTTAGTGCTGACTTTACAATGTCACCAACTGGTATTTTTTCATCAATTACAAATGCCAAATCACGGTCAATCTTCTGATGTGGATTTAGATGTAATGGTTTAGGCTGGCTAACCTTGTAACATTTATGAGGTAAATTATTGCTAAATAACTCAAAGGCTGCAACTTGCTTATGTTTAACTTCAAATTTACTTATAATTGCAGGATGCAACTCACCACATATTCCCAAAACATTATTGCCAAGCTTTATTCTAATTGCTCTCTTCGGATGATAATATTGTGGAACAAGTGAGTCATAGTTATAATCAATAATATTGTTACTCATTCCCATTACAGATAAGAGCGCCAGGAGATCCTCCCTCACATTGTAAAAGCCATATTGATTCTTCTCATTGCTAATGACACTACCGGCTCTTATTCCAGATACAACTAACGATTGGAAATTTCCTACCACTCTCCCATATATGTTACCAATCTCAAATATTGAAAAACTCCTCTCTTGGTTGTTTGGATAAGATGCGAGGGTTGTAACGAGGTTTTGCACTAAGGTTCTCCTCATAGTAGTAAAGTTATTATTGATGGGATTCTTAATTGAAATTAATTCTTCTTCATTAGATTCTTTATTGAGATAATATTTACTGATATGATTACTCTCCATAGAAAAGTTCTCATTATAATATGACCAAGTCAGTACCTCATTCATACCTCTTGCAATTAACTCACTTCTTAGCTGAGCCCCACTTGAAGGTACTACAAACCTAGGATTGAAGATATTTTCATGTGAATTGTCATTAATACTTTCAATTGTATTTTTCGCAACTTGCCCACTACTTATAAATGCTCTATCAACTGCAGCTAAATTTATTTTCTCCATTATTCCCATACGGAGTAGTTCGTCAATCACCTCATAGTGACTCTCTATATTCCCTTGCTTCCAACTTGGAACTGTAAGATGTAGTTTTCTATCTTCAATTGCCTTAGGGTTAAATGATGATCTTTCGAGGATTTCATATATTTCATAGTCATTAACTTTAATCCCTAGGAATTTCTCAAGTAGATCTAAATTGAGGTAAAGCTCCTTCACATAATTACATTCCTTTCCGTAAGTCTTTGCAATTACAGAAGCCTCAGGGAAAAATTGCTGCATCCACTCAATTGCCTTGTCAGGCGACGCCACATCAATTCCACCTTCAAATCTATATTTACTATCACTGTTAATCCCTAATATCTGCCCAGCTCTTGCAATAGATTCTTGGCTAAAATTGGCTACTTCAACAAGTACTTCTCTCGTATTTTCATCAACCTTAGATAGCTCACCACCCATTATCCCAGCTATTGATAAAACCTTTTGAGAGTCACAGATCACTAATATGTCCTTAGGTAAAATATAAGTTTTGCCATCAAGTCCTATAAATTCTTCACCACCATTGGAAAGCCTAACATAAATAGTATCTCCTGCAATCTTAGATAAGTCATATATGTGATTAGGGTTGCCTAAACTTAGCATTGTATAGTTGGAGAGATTTACAAGATTACTTGCATTTAAGTCGGTCACCTTAGCCATTAAAGCAAAATTCTCTAGTGGAAATTGATTATCAACATCACTTGTAAAGTGGTTAAAGCTACTGCAATGGTCGTGAGCCTCAATTTTCACATTGATCTTTGGAGGCACACTGCTATTCCTGGTAGTAATATTTATATCTTTCAAAGTACCGCAACTAGCAGCAGCCAGGTCTCTTGCTATACCATATACACTTGCACAATCTCTCCTTCTATTTGGAGTTAATGCAACTTCCACTATTATATCATCTAGCCCAGCATAATCTGAGAATTTTGTCCCAACTACTGCATTGCTATCCAATTCAATTATCCCATCTGATTCCTTGCCAAGACATAACTCTGAGGCTGAGCAAAGCATTCCTTCACTTTCTATAGAGCGGATCTTTGATTTTTTTATTTCGAATAAACCATTTGGCACAATTGCACCTACCTTTGCCAAGACAACTTTTATCCCGGCTCTGGCATTTTTCGCACCACATACTATATTTAATATTTCTGATCCACCATTTACTTTACAAACTCTCAATGAATCAGCATTTGGATGTTGCTCAGCAGAAACAATTTCAGCAACTACAAAGTTTTTATACTTTTCTGACTGGTCTTCCACTGACTCAACTTCCAATCCTATCTCATCAAGCTTCTTGAGGAGGAGTTCTTTGGAACAATTAAGGTCTATGTGCTTTTGTAGCCAATTGAGGGAAAATTTCATTTTTTCCCAATATTATACACTAGATTGATTGAGATGTAGTAGTATTTGAAATATCCTGTCCAACAAATAAAGTCTCTACATTTTCTAACTTGAGAGGATTAGACTCTGTATATTCTGAAAGACCACATGGCCCAACATTTTTACCTGTGATTTTATATTGAATATAGTCCATGATATGTAATACAGCTAAAGCAGCACCCCAAATTATACCTTCTTCAAAAGAAACTTTTGAATTTTCCAGCTGCAGCCACAAACAATCAGGATTTAGACCCACTAAGAAATCAGCTGTCGATTGTAGATTTATACCAAATTCTTCCTCTTTCTGCCCTCTATAATGACTTGAAATTCTATTCCTTGTCTCTGTATCACTCTTGAGTTTTTGAGACAAATCTCTATTCTCTATAACCAAATGAGCACCCTTCAGTACTTCTTGCCCTTTATCAGGGAAAAACACTTCCACACATGCTATTATTTCTACAATAGCACCAACTGCTGCCAGTGCTTTTTGATCATCTTGACTTCTTTTAATTAATTTCTTCAAAAACTTTTTTTGATTTTCAGGCAAAAAAGAAACCTTTTTATCAATCGAAGCGACAGTTAACATTGTTAATAGAATTTTTTGTTGTTTTAACAGGAGTTTATTAAAAATATATTACAGGAAATATCCTGCAAAAGCTATTATTTTCTTACTTTTCGTAATTCATTTCACGATTTTTTGTAGTAGAATTCCTTCGTTTACTTCTATTATCATCACTTCTTTTCTCTCTATTTCTTCCATCATTATCACCTTTGCTATCGCTCTTAAAATCCCCAAAACTTTTACTGCCTCTTTTAAAACCTCCAGGTTTTCCTTTATCTCCTCCCCTTGTTCCAAACTTCCTATCTGGTCTGTTAGTTTGAGTGCTTTTATCTTCCCTTTCTACTGAGTCTCCCCTACTTCTTCTGTCACGGCTTCTATCACCATCATTTGATCTTCCATAACTTCTTTCATCTCCTCCCCTTGTTCCAAATTTTCTATCTGGTCTATTAGTTTGAGTGCTTTTATCTTCCCTTTCTACTGAGTCTCCCCTACTTCTTCTGTCACGGCTTCTATCACCATCATTTGATCTTCCATAACTCCTTTCATCTCCTCCCCTTGTTCCAAACTTCCTATCTGGTCTGTTAGTTTGAGTGTTTCTATCTTCTCTTTCTACTGAATCTCCCCTACTTCTTCTGTCACGGCTTCTATCACCATCATTTGATCTTCCATAACTTCTTTCATCTTCCCTCCTTGTTCCAAATTTTCTATCTGGTCTGTTAGTTTGAGTGCTTTTATCTTCCCTTTCTACTGAATCTCCCCTACTTCTTCTGTCACGGCTTCTATCACCATCATTTGATCTGCCATAACTCCTTTCATCTCCTCCCCTTGTTCCAAACTTCCTATTTGAAACCCTTTTATCTTGAAACTTCTTCTTATACTCAGGAGTTGTTCTATCTTCCCTAACTCTTTCTTCCTTTTCTATTAAATCCAGAGTTGCATCAGATATATTACTGAAGTTAATTGCAACTGAGCTCGTTTCCTGGTTTAGTATTACAACCTTCCCATCAAACTTAGATATTGTGCCATAAAATACTCCAACATCCTCGATTTTCTGTATAACTTTAATCCTAACCCTGCTACCAATTGACCTCTCAAAGTCTATTGGGCGAGTAAGTGGCTTATTTATTCCACTTGACATAACTTCAAGGTTATATGAATTTTCTATAAACTCTTCCTTTGTATCTAAGATTGCAGAAATACACTTACTTGCCTTTTGACAATCATCAATTGAGACTGGATCTCCATTACTCTTTTCTAGTATAAATTGTAAAACACTCTTATCTCCCGATCTAAATAGTCTAAGCTTTATTATTTCATAAGAGAGTGAATCGAGGGTCTTTGCCACCTCACCATATACTTTATGTTCAATTTGTGTTCTACAAACATTTCCAACTGCTAATAACTCCATAAATATTTTTTTAATAGATTTTACCAATGACTGAATTCTTTGCTAATTTTGTCAGCTGTGATATTGGTCAATAGAGACAATACATATATATCAAAATATGGTAAATAGAAATAACGATTACCTAGAAAATAAGAAAAAAGATGCAAGGCTTGGTGGTGGACAAGATAAAATCGATACTCAGCATGCAAAGGGTAAGTTAACTGCTCGTGAAAGAATAGATGTTCTATTAGACCCAGAATCATTTAATGAAATAGACTCATTTGTTCAACATAGATGCCCTGACTTTGACATGGGATCAAAGAAATTTCTAGGAGACGGTGTTGTAACTGGACATGGCACAATTAATGGGAGACCAGTATTTATATGTAGTCAAGACTTTACAGTCCTAGGAGGATCTCTTGGAGAGATGCATGCAAAAAAGATAAATAAAATTCAAGACCTAGCCCTAAAGGTAAGAACTCCAATAATATTTATTAATGATTCAGGAGGTGCAAGGATACAGGAAGGAGTTAACTCACTTGCTGGCTATGGTGAAATATTCCAGAGAAATGTAGACTCATCAGGTGTTATACCTCAGATATCACTAATACTTGGGCCATGTGCCGGTGGTGCAGTATACTCTCCTGCACTTATGGACTTTATATTAATGGCTCGCAATACATCCTACATGTATCTAACTGGACCTGACGTAGTAAAGTCAGTTAACTATGAAGATGTGACACATGAGGAGCTTGGTGGAGCTCAAATGCATGTAAGTAAAAGTGGCGTTGCAGACATGGCCTTAGATAACGATATAGATTGTCTCCTCATGGCGAGGCAGCTCTTTGACTATTTACCCCTTTCCAATACAAGTGGCATTCCCACCCGCCAAACTATGGATCCAAATGACAGGATTGAAATGTCATTAAATAACTTAGTTCCTGAAGACCCGAACAAACCATATAATATCTATACCCTCATTGAAAAAATTGTAGATGAAGGAGAATTTCTTGAAATTAAGCCAGATTTTGCACGTAATATTATAACTTGCTTTGCTAGATTTGATGGCCGCACAGTTGGTATAGTTGCAAATCAACCTATGAGTCTTGCTGGCTGCCTCGATATAAATGCATCTGTAAAAGCAGCACGCTTTGTAAGGTTCTGCGACGCCTTTGCAATTCCAATAGTAACACTTGTCGATGTGCCTGGTTTCCTCCCAGGAACAGATCAAGAGAGCTCTGGAGTTATTAGACATGGCGCCAAGCTACTCTATGCATATGCTGAGGCTACAGTGCCGAAAATTACCCTTATAACTAGAAAAGCTTATGGCGGTGCCTATATTGTAATGGGATCAAAACATTTAAATTCCGATATGAACTTTGCATGGGCCAACTCTGAAATAGCAGTTATGGGAGCAAAGGGTGCCGCAGCTATTCTATATAAGGGCAAGGGCATGTCTGATAAGGACCTCAATGTTAAGATTGAAGAATATAGGGAAATGTTTGGCTCACCTTTCAATGCAGCATCATTTGGCTTCCTTGATGGAATCGTTAGACCATATAACACAAGAAATATTATATGTAACTCACTAGCTCTTCTTGAAAACAAACAGCAAAATACTAGACCTTGGAGGAAGCATGGTAACCTACCTCTTTAATTGAAATAGATTTATTTTATCGCCTCTAGTTAGGGCCTTGCTGCAGTAGCGAGTAAAAACCCCCTCCTCCTGACACTCATGAGGTAGTTTGCAGGAAGCATGGTAACTTACCTCCTTAATTGAAATAGATTTATTTTATCGCCTATAGCTAGGGCCTTGCTGCAGTAGCGAGTAAAAATCCCCTCCTCCTGACACTCATGAGTAGTTTGCAGCAACCACGGTAACTTACCTCTTTAATTGAAATAGATTTATTTTATCGCCTCTAGTTAGGGCCTTGCTGCAGTAGCGGGTAAAAATTCCCTCCTCCTGACACTCATGAGTAGTTTCTAACAACTTATGTTTATAATTGCTGCCACTTAAAATATCATTAATCCATTCACTATAACCAATGTGATCAGTAGCAATTGTAATTATACCATCTTCAGTCAATTTAGACCTACATAGCTCAATCATTGGTTTATTTATAATTCTTCTCTTAAAATGTCTCTTTTTCGGCCATGGGTCAGGAAATAAAATAAATAATCTCTCAAGAGATCCATCTGGCAATTTTTCAATTAACTCTCTAGCATCTCCATTGTAAATATATACATTCTCTATAGAGTTTTCATATATATATTTTATTGCCTTAACAGAACCATTAATATATGGCTCACATCCTATAATGGAAATATTGCCGCTTCTCTCATTTATAAGTTGTATTATATGTTCACCTGCACCAAATCCTATTTCAAACCAAATTGGTAAAGAAATTTTTTCTAGATCTGGCCTTATCTTTGGAAGGAAATCACTTATCAAGCTCTCTTGGTTATCACTTAGCTTATGTCCTTTGACTCTCCCAAATGATCTTAAATACTTTTGATCCATATGACTTTTTCTTCTATATAACAATAGTAAAATTCAAAGTCTATGATTAAAGATATAGTCCAGCAGTTGAGAAATAATAATTTCAATGGAGTTATCATTTATGGTGCGACTGCAAGTGGTAAATCAGACTTGGCACTGCAATTAGCTAATGAGGTAAAGAATCCTATGATAATTAACTGTGATTCAATGCAGGTTTACAAACACTTGCCAATAATAACTGCTCAGCCGAAAGATCTTACAAACCATTACCTTTATAATTTCATAGAGCCAGACAACAAGTCATTTTCAGTTGGAAAGTGGCTATCTCTTCTATCTGAATTAATCAACTCACAGGAATCCTTCCCAATTATAGTTGGCGGCAGTGGCATGTATATATCTAGCCTTATAAATGGCTTAAGTACAATACCTAAGATACCGCAAGTTATTATAGATCAACTAACAGAAGAATTAGAAAGGAATGGTATAGAAAGCTTGTTTGCAAGATTAAAGTTAGTAGATCAATTAGCAGCTGAAAAAATCTCAGATAGACAGAGGGTAATTAGAGCATTATCAGTCTATCAATATACAGGAATACCAATATCACATTGGCAGCAATACAACTGTAAATATATAGATTCCTCTAAATTAATGAGGGTATGGGTAAAGCCACCTAGAGATATATTATACAGTAGGATCAACTCCAGGTTTATAAAAATGATTGAAGATGGTGTCATAGAGGAAATTAAGTTCGTTACAGAGAATTTTACCATCTATCCTAAGGCAATTGGCTTGAGAGAAGTTGAGGCCTACATCAGAGGAATGATGGGACTTGATGACATGATAAAACTTGCACAGCAAATGACTAGGAACTATGCAAAGCGCCAGGAAACATGGTTTAAAAATCAAGTGTCAGCAGATAAAATCATACAGTAGGATCAACTCCAGGTTTGTAAAAATGATTGATGATGGAGTCATAGAGGAAATTAAGTTCGTTACAGAGAATTTTACCATCTATCCTAAGGCAATTGGCTTAAGAGAAGTTGAGGCCTACATCAGAGGAATTATAGGACTTGATGACATGATAAAGCTTGCACAGCAAATGACTAGGAACTATGCAAAGCGCCAGGAAACATGGTTTAAAAATCAAGTGTCGCCAGATAAAATTATACAGTAGGATCTTGATTTTTTCACATTTTTGACTATATAATAGGTTACGTAGGATCTAACTTAAGTTAATGATGAAAAATATGAGTTTAGTAAAAAATGTACAGCTGGTTGGGATAACTTCAGACTCCTCTCTCAATGCCTATATAAGACAAGTTAACTCAATTCCAATCTTAACATTAGAAGAAGAAAATGAACTAACTGAGCGCTTTTGGAAAGACATAGATTTTGCCGCAGCCCAAAAGTTGATTTTATCTCACCTTAGGTTAGTTGTAAAAATTGCACGAAGCTTTAGCTCATATGACTTGCCAATTCAGGACATGATATCAGAAGGCAATATAGGTTTAATGAAGGCAGTGAAAAAATTTACACCTAATATTGGTTGTAGACTAGCTACCTATGCCTCTTGGTGGATTAGAGCAGCAATACAAGAGTATATCTTAAATAGCTTTTCTCTACTTAAAATCAGCACTAAAGATATGAAGCGGAAACTCTTCTATAAGCTAGCTGAAACTAAAGAGTCTATAAAGAGACTTACAGATGGCTCTGGAAATAGTTTAATGTCTACCCAATGTATATCACTTGATTCACAAGGTAATGACAATGCCAGATCTCTACTTGATCTCATGCCCACTACTGACAAGTGCCATGCAGAAGCACTGATTGAAAGAGAGGAGCAATCTATACAACTTGCCCTATTGAAACGAGGCATAGACAATTTAAACGATAGAGAAAAAGATATACTCTATAGAAGAAGACTAAAGGAAAACCCTGATAAGCTAGGTGATATAGCTAAGATATATGGCCTCTCACAGGAAAGAGTAAGACAAATTGAACAGAAAGTAATTGAAAAACTAAAGAGCTTTGCATTGAAAGAGAGCTATGCATAGGCAATACCTTAGGGAAATCAAAGAAACCCTTAGTGCTAAAAATTACCCTCAATCAGATGCAGAAGACTTACTTCTTCACTGCCTCAGGATAAGTTACACTGATCTTTACAGTAGAGACATAGACATGACTCCAGACGAGATTGCTGCAACTTCACATATGGTTGAGAGACGACTAAATGGTGAACCAATAGCCCACATTATAGGAAGTAAGGAATTTTTAGGACAAACCTTTAAAGTTACAGCTGACACATTAATACCTAGGCCTGAAACAGAAATTCTCGTAAATGAGGTTATAAAGAGATTCAAAAGTAGTAATATCACTAGCGCCAGAATTTTAGAAATAGGCACAGGAAGTGGCTGCATTATTGTTTCAATTATAAGGGCATTAAAAAACTCTGGGTATAATGTAACAGGAGTAGCAATAGATATATCAGAAGCTGCTCTATTAGTTGCAAGGGAAAATGCTGAGGTAATGGCAGTGTCAGACTCAATAGAATTTATAAGGTGTAGCATAGGAGATTTCACAGATAGAAACTTTGACATAGTCATTTCAAACCCACCATATATACCAACAAATGATATTTTATCACTTGAAACATCTGTGAAAGACTATGAACCACATATTGCTTTAGATGGAGGGAGTGATGGTTTAGATTTCTATAGAGAAATAGCTAAAATCTTATCGGAAATAGAAAAGTGTATATTAGGAATTGAATTCGGCATTGGACAAAGTAGTGCAATTTTAGACATTCTAGGCAAACAACATAATATAGAAATTATAAGGGACTTAGCCCAAATAGAGAGAATAATTATTTGTGAAAAAAATGAAATACATTTATAGTCTCATATTATCAACGCTACTAATTGCAGGTTGTAGTCACACAGAGGGGAATGTCAATGTTACACTTAATAAATTTAACGATAAAAGGTTAGAGAGCAAGGGATTTAACCAGCAAATGACGTCATTTCAGTTCCTATTGAAAAACGAAATTGAGGATATGTTAAATGACATAAGTTACTATAGATGCAAAGTAGATAAGAACTTAACCCTAGACATTACTTTTGAATCACTTAATAAGAGAATTGAGGAGAAGAAGCAACTACATAAAAGGATGCTTAATTACACCTTAGACTATACTTTATATGATGGAGATGAGAAGCATATTGGGACTATAACTGCAATAGATAGTTTTATAATACCGAGCAATTCCTACTCCTATATAATTTCAGAAGAAGATAGCCAGATTGCAGGGATTAATAGCCTTGTGAAGCAGCTTGAACATGACATTATACATCTATTACAGAACAAATGTAGGTAAATTTCACTTAAATCTTGCAGAGGATATACCAATATTGTAAAATGCATTTTATATGAAATAATAATCAGTAGAAATGAGTAATGAATTAAAGGCAGATCCTCTCTTCGTGGGCCTAACAAGACCACCCATGCTATTTGGTGTAAGCTATAACTTTGCAATAATAAATGCAATGGTGTCAATGATGACTTACATCATGACTTCCAACTTTACATATTTTGCAATGATGTTTCCACTACACCTCCTTGGGTACTATGTCTCATCTAAAGAGCCACTATTTATTGAATTAATTTTAAACAAAAATAAGAACTTCCCGAGATGTTGGAATTATACCATCCATAAGGGAAATTCATATGATCCATCATAGACACAGAATTTATGGACTTATCATTTCTAAATATCTCTAAACCTGTTCCTGAGGGACAATCGACCTTTGATAATGATTATAAATCAAGTAAATTTATAGGTATTGAGAAACACATTACAAATGATGTGGTCATGATAAGTGACAATAGATTGATGCAAGTCATAAAACTCAATGGCTTTTCATTTGAAACTGCTGATGATGAAGATTTAGAAATAAAAAAAGATCTAAGAAATAGCTTATTTAAAGGTGTTAGTGACAGCAGTGTGAAATTATACAGTCATATAATTAGAAGAAAAAAAATACCTTATCCTCCTGGCTATATTAATCCAGATATGCCATATGGCTTTACTTCCTATCTTGATAAGAAATGGGTTGCAAGAACTTCACAGAAGGAGTCATTCATTAATGAGTTGTATATTACAATTATAAATAAAATAAGCTACACTAAAAACCCAATAGAAGAAATTAAAAATAGACTTTTACATAAGCAATCAGACGACAAAAAGTTTCATATGGCAATTAATGATTCATATGAGGGACTTATGGAGATTTCTTCAAGAATTATAGCAAGCTTAAGAGATTATTCACCTGAGATATTAGCAATTGAAAAGGTTGATGATCTGCATTACTCACGACCTGCTGAGTTTGTATCACAAATAGTAAATGGCATAGATGACAGGAGGATTTTATATAAAGTAGATGACTTATCTAAGTATATACTTAATTCCAGATTAGTTTTTAAAAAAAAGCATATAGAGATTAAGCAGACAGGTGGAAAATCAAAGTTTGCAGGAATAGTTAGCATTAAGGAATATGGTCCGAAAACATGGCCAGGAATATTAGACACATTTTTGAAAATGCCATTCGAATTTGTCATTTCCCAGTCATATGATCCAATCAATAGGCAAATAGCTATGAATAAGATGCAGCTTCAGCAGAATAGAATGATCCAATCTGAGGATAAAGCTGTATCGCAAGTGATAGAGATTAGTGAGGCACTTGATAAGGCAATGAGTGGTGAAATTGGCTTTGGGCTACATCACATGACAGTTATGTGTATTGAAAATGATTTAAAAGAGTTGGAAAATGCAATCTCTATGGCTCTGGTTGAAGTTTCAAGCACTGGCGGCATGAGTGTACGTGAGAAAATTAATATGGAGCCAGCCTTTTGGTCTCAGATTCCAGGAAATTTTAAATATATAGGGAGAAGAGCAGTGATTAACACAAATAACCTTGCATCTTTCAACTCATTTCACAATTACCCACTTGGAAAAGCTCACAATAACTTCTGGGGAGATGCAGTTACAGTTTTAGATACAACCTCTGGTACACCCTACTACTTTAATTTTCACCTTCGCGACATAGGTCACACAACAATAATCGGACCAACAGGTGCAGGTAAAACAGTTCTAATGAATTTCCTCTGTGCACAATCTCAGAAGTTCCGCTGTAGGCTATTTTTCTTTGACAAGGACCGTGGTGCTGAAATTTTCTTACGTGCAATAAATGGCCAATATACTATAATAGATCCAGGTAAAAAATGTAGCTTTAACCCACTGCTTCTCCCAGATACTGGTGAAAATAGGATTTTTCTACTTGAATGGCTTAAACAATTAGTATCAACTTTGGGAGAAACAATATCTGCAGAAGACGTGGCACTACTTACAGCAGCTATAAATGGAAACTATAAGTTAGATCCTAAAGATAGAAAGCTTTCAAACATAGCTCCATTTTTAGGTTTAGAAGGCCCAGGTACCTTAGCTGGTCGCTTAGCAATGTGGCATAGCAAAGGTTCCCATGCTAAAATATTTGACAATGAAGAAGATGTTATTGACTTTTCTCAAGCCAATGTATTTGGATTTGAAATGGCGGAGCTGCTAAAGGATAAATTCTCTCTTGGGCCAGTCCTGCTATACTTATTCCATAGGATTAATATATCTCTTGATGGCTCACCTACAATGATAGTATTAGATGAGGCTTGGGCGCTCATAGATAATCCAATTTTCGCACCAAAGATAAAAGACTGGCTGAAGGTCTTGAGGAAACTTAACACATTTATAGTTTTTGCAACCCAAAGTGTGGAAGATGCAAGTAAGAGCTCAATTAGTGATACATTAATCCAACAGACTGCCACCCAGATATTTCTACCTAACTTAAAGGCAACTGATGTATATAGAAAGGCATTTCTCTTAAGTGAGAGAGAGCACCACCTAATTAAAACAATTGATCCTGGCAGTAGATTCTTTCTAATAAAACAAGGTGTTGATGCAGTTATAGCAAGGGTTGATCTTTCTGGCATGGGTGATGTGATAAATGTCCTTTCAGGAAGAGCTGATACAGTTATAATATTAAATGAAGTTATAAAGGAACATGGAGAGGATCCTGAGATTTGGATCCCAATATTTAACGAAAGACTAAGGAATGTATAGTAATGAATAATATGATGCAGTATATGAGAAAGCTACTTGTGATTTTAGGGATTGTAATTTCTTTTTCAATTGTAGAAACAGAAGAAGCGCATGCAGGATTTAACTCACTACTTGAGCGCGAATCACAAGTATATTACTCTGGGTTTATAGATTTTATTGTAAAGCTAGTTGAAGATATATATATCTGCTATTATAAAGATATAGTTTTCAATTTAAGTCAATTAAATGAAACTTGTATTCCAAGGATTATCACTTCTGATAGTAGTTACGAAAAGGATTGCGATGGAAGTAAAGGCAATCCTACAGCCGTTGCCTTTTCAGCATTAGGCCTTGCAGTATTTATCTCAGCATTAGTTGTAGTGGTACTATCAGCATGGATTCCAATTATTGGCCAGACACTTTTTCTTATATCTGTAGTTGTATTAGCAAGTGTAATTATTGCCTGTCTCGGCACTTATGTCCTTGCACCACATGAATATATCAATGGCTTGCTTGGTAAATTTAAAAAGTCTGATTGTGAAAAGCGCGGTAATAAAATAGTCAATAAAAATTCAGATGCTCTGACGGTTGATGACGTTCCATTCTTCTATAATTGCGCAGATACAGAAGTTGAAAAGGACAAGCTTGCTTATGCTGTACAATCTGGTGACCTATCTGGACTTGATGATATTACAGGCTATGGAAATATGACTGGTGCATCAACACCATACTGCCAAGGTGAAAGCAAAAACTATGCATTAAATGTCCTCAAAACCAACAAGAATGCTAAGCAGAGCTTCGCAGGAGTTAACTTGTCAGATGTTGAAGTTGGATCTATAATAGTTGGTGTAACTGGCAAGACAGTAATAGGTCAGATTATAGCTCTTTTCAGTAGAGATAGGTGCGATGTTGATTCTGATTACGTGTATCTCTTTAACATGAATACAATCAGAAAAGGGGGATGGGACAATATACTTAAACCATTACCTTACTATAGGCTTTATGGTGGAAAAATACAACTCTGTGCAGTTAATATTTCAATATTCTTAGGAGCACTTATTGCCGGCTGTACCTATGTTGCACCACCGATAGAAGCTATACCAATTGATGCTGGTTTTACAGAGCATACAAGATGTTCTTACTTTTTATCTTCCAGATCAGACCTTAATAGTTTAGGGAATTACATCAATTCAAGTGTTACAAATGATAGTTATTCTTCTGTTGGGCTATTCTTACAAAGTGATTTCCACATTATGAGTACAATTGTTGGTTGTATTCAAGACTTGCTAATCAAAGTTGTTGTTGGTGGTACAGATGATGCTGAGCAATCTCTTCTGTACCAAATACAAGAGAATTTAAAAAATATAGTGAGGGTAGTACTTATACTATATATCTCACTATTAGGTATAAAGATAATTAGCAGTCCAAACCCACCACAAATGAGTGAGGTTGTAATGTATGTATTAAAGTTTGCTGCTGTTATTGCCATGTCAGGAGTTGGTGGTACAAATATTTGGTACAACAAAGATTCTAAAGATGGTATGTACAAATTGCTCTTAGATTCAATGGACGATCTATCAAATAAAGTCCTACAGAGTACTAATAATTTGGCACCTGTAAATATGTGTTATTACCAGTGGGATGATGGTGAAAATCTACTATCACTGAGAGATATACCTGCAGTTGGTAGAACAAAAGACAGTCCTGGTTTAGTAGCAACAGTTGCAATGTTGAATGAAGATAAACTTAAGGTTTCTGTATGGGATTTTATAGACTGTAAGCTTGCTTCATATTTAAGTCTAAACTCATGTAAGTATACAATGAGTGGCATGATATCAATGTGGCTGATCTCAGTTTGTATATTTCTACCTGCAATATTTTTACTTGGCGTGACAACCATTATCTTCTGTGTTGTACTATTTATAACAATGTTAAGGTTTGCACATCTATCAATTGTAAGTATGTTCTCATTAACAATACTTGTCTTAGTTTCACCCATAATCTCATGCTTTATGTTATTTGACTACACTAAGGAGACATTTAAGACTTGGTTTAAAATGTTGATTGGATATACATTATACCCAGCCATGATATTTTCATTTATTGCATTAATGACAGCAACTTTTGATTCAATATTTTATGGTCAAGTTCCTTCTGACAATAAAAGCTGTCTCCAGTCCAAATCATGTACTGTTGAACAAATATGTGGTAGCTCTAAAAGTGATAATAGCTCTATATACTGTACAATCATTAGATCTGTTCAAGATACATCTACAAAGAGCGTTGAACCAAATATGTGTAATGTAAAGAGCGGCACCATTTTAAGTTCAATGACTCAAAGTTATGAGATAAAACTTTTAGGTTTAACTATCTTTAGTGTTACAGCATTGAAAGACATATTGTTCGAAGATGTATTTATAGGAATAGCTAAGATGTTGTTATTTGTTATTCTCTTCTACAATATGACCAATTCAATTATAAGCTTCTTTGAAACACTATTGCAGATTTATGGTATAGGAAACCTTGCACCATCATATGGACAAGTTGGTAGAAAATTATTTAGTCTTGCAGGTTCTGCTGCTACTGCACCTGTAAGGGCACCACTTAAGGCAGCAGAAGTTGCTAAGAAGATTTATAAAAACACAAGGAGCTAAAATGATAAAGTTTAGCTTTATTATAATTGTTTTCTTCCTTTGCACCCTATCTCAAATAGGCCATACTAGGTCTCTTATTAGCAGCAGCAACTGTATTATAGGCAATCAATCAGAAAAAAGTAATTTACTTACAATTAGGCCTATGTCACAATCTTGTTATGCTAACTGTAACCAATACTGTCTAAGCAAGTTTAAGTTAGATACAGAGACAAGTAACAGTGGCTTATCTGATGATAAAGATGAAATAATTATGAGAAGCAATGTTTTTAACTCAAATAAAGACAGGCTAGAATCATGCCTTTCCTCTTGTTATAAAGGAAAGACATTTAATACAGAAATTAGAATACCTATAAAAATCGATTCAAATTCAGGTCATAGCATTGATGACAATGGTAAGCTCCCTTACCAGTGGAAATGCGATATAAAAAGTCAAGCTAAGACTTTAAATGATTTATCTTGCAACTACCCATCAAATGATTACCCACCAGACACTGGGAGTATATGTACAAGTGATCAACTCGAAATGGCATTTTATACAACTCAGCTTGGCTTTAAAGCAGGAGATAGGCTAAGAGTTGCAATTTCAAATCTTACAGATAAGACCAGTAACTCTGATCAGTTCAATCAAATTGTCTCAACTAATGACAACAATATATATCTCTGTGGTTTTAAGACCGTTTTCTTTTCACCAACTTACTTTGTAGATGAAGGTAAATATACAGGTAAGAATCCTACAGCAAAATTATTTTCTCCCAGAGATGAGAATGGGATTAACACTGGCATAAAAGTCAAAAATAACGACTATTTAAAAGTCCAATACACTGGGAGATATAACTCCTATTGTTCTAAGGATGGCTGCAAAAGAAAAGATGGAGATTATAAAATTGATATTAAGATTGGTGGAACTAAAATTGATTTTGATGTCTCACCTTACCAATTGAATGATTATGATGACTTAAAAAAACAACAACAAGCTGAAATATGTCAGGCATGCACTGAATCCAGCTCAAGTAGTGCATGCCAGTCACCTTCATGTGGTTTCTACCAACCTCATACAAATCAACAGAAGCTAGATGTCAATACATTTTGGCTCAGTTCGCCTAAGTTATTTAAGGTTCAACCAGTCTCTAATATACTTGAAACATATAGCCAATTTAGAAGTACAATCCTCAGTGGTAATATTCTTAATGTTGGCAATACACCAAAGGATTTAACTATTGAATACCCCAAAGCTTCAAGTCATTCTTACGGTGGTTATTTTGTCAGTGTTGAATGGAGAGGTTGTAACTATAAGAATGGCGAGAGAATTCAATATACCATAGTAAATGAGGCGCTGTATAATTCTTTTAACTTCGATAATTATATGACAAGTAGCAAAGGTGCTAAGTGGCATGATTTATCAATGAAGCACTCAACCAGCGGTATAACTAGTGAAATTGTTGTCAAGAGCAGTGATTTACAAATACCTACAGACCCTGAATTTGGATTTAACAACGATGGTGCAGTGGTTGGTGCGCTGCCTGGCAATGAAAAAGATTATAAAGGCAGAATATTTTTCAAAATTAAAACTTTGAGTGATTCAGAAGCTAAATCACTTAAGGTTTCAGAACATTCGAGATCTGATTCAGTAGGTCAATACAATCTTAAGATCTCAAACATAACAATAGATAAGGGGTTACTACAGAGTCTTGTAGAGGAGTTTATAAAGAAACTCCAAGGTATATCACAAGGCATTTTTGAGGGCTTTCAAAGTAACTCACATTACCTAACAATAGTGAGGTTAGTACTAGTGTTATATATATCCCTCATTGGATTAATGTTTATGGCGGGAATAGCACAAATGACTCAAACAGAAGCTGTAGTAAGAGTTTTTAAGATTTCATTAGTAATAATTTTATTAAGCGATACTAGCTTCCAATTTTTTAACGACTATTTCTTTAAAGCATTTAGCTTCGATACAGTTAATTACCTTGCAAATATTTTTACTCCTAACATTCAAATGAATATAGCCCCAGGTCTTAATCCTGAAAATGAAGACTGTTTTTCTGATGCAGTAGATGTGAAAATGCTATGTGTATTGGAAAAGGATCTAAAGCTTTTCTTTATGTGGGATTTCTGGAATAGAATATTTGGCCTAGCATTCAGTGGATTTTTCATTGGGGCTGTTGCAATAACTATAGGCATTATAATGTATGCAGTAGTTATACTAAAGATTACAGCCCTCTACTGTGTATCACTGTTAGCATTGACAGTGACATTGTCATTGTCACCAATCTTTTTACCTCTAATGTTATTCAAATATACTAAGAGCTTCTTTGATGCATGGGTTAAACAACTTATGTCACTTCTCTTACAACCTTTATTTATATTTGTTGCAATATCGTTATTTAGAGTCTTATTTATTGTGCTGATTCAGTCTTTCATGGGTAACGGAGCATGTAAAATGTGTTGGCTTGAGTTTTTCACAGTTTGCTGGGTTGAAGTCTATGTACCATTATCCCTTGGTAGTTCCGCATCCTTTGCTTCACTCCCAATGTCAAATATAGGTATGTTACTTGCACTATACTTTGTTGGACATGGTATGTATTCATTCTGCACTGAAGTGACAACTATGGCTAACCGCATGATTAGCTTCTCATTGTTCAATATAAGCAGCGCTAAGGTTGGTCCAAAAGACATGTATGACAATGCAAAAAAGTTTGGTTCTATGACCTACGGTGTGGCTACTGCTCCTTTAGATGTCCTTGCAATTGATGACAAGAGTATGGATCAAAGGAAAAAACTTAGAAAACAAAGGCGAGATGCACAGAAATAAATGAGAAGTATGAATATAATCATAATGCTTTTGACTATTTTAGCTCTGACAGGGTGTGGAGACTATTCCTCTGATCATATAGATGCAGATGATAATGGTGAGGGAAAGTCAATAAAGCTAATTGTTAGACCTGATGACTCAAATGGTTTAATCATAAGAGATCAAAATAACAATATTTCCTCAAAGTGGCATGACACTGGCTTAATTGTCAATAGCTTCCCCGATGAAAATGGGCAAATATCAATCGGTATATCTATTAGAGGTAGTTGGTATCCTTTTGGCAGTAGTGGAAAGAAACATGAGTGTAGTCTCACTACCTGTGCTAAGACACCTGACATAAGATGTAATAACTTGCCCTCAAGTACACCAGTTGTTGATGTGTCAGATAGCAATGTAGGCTGTTATTTAAGTAAAGGAAAGGGCATATATATACTTATTGCAAAATCTGGCGGCACAACACCAGACCCAAATGCTAACCCTACAGTTGCAAATAGTCCAGGCTCATATTCTGGTTTCTATACTGCTCATTTAGGTGATTTCAAAACTAGCAAAAACGGCTTAATAAGTGTAGATAAAGTATGGGAATGCGATGACAACTCATCAGTCGTTACATGTAATGAGGTAAAAATTTCGCAATTGGTAGGTGGGAAAATCTATTTGAAGCCATATGATGGATATTACTCAGACAATACTGCAGATTTGAAAGACTCTTCTGGTAACCCCTATGTATTAATCAATGTAAAAAGCGGTGTTGTATATCCAAACTTTGTGAGTGAAACGATAACAACTATAGTTAACAATATTGATGATGTATCAGACAGACTTGAGAATTCTATCGTTACTTCTTTGAGGGAGTTAGCTATGGTTATAGTTATGATGTATCTTGCATTTACTGCCTTTGCATTTTTAACTGGCATGGCCAAGATAACTCAAACAGAAGCTGTTGTTAGACTTTTAAAGGTTGGAATAGTCTTAATGTTTTTAACTCCTGACAATATCATTGCAAATGGCTTTATGCATATGTATCAGCAACTTGCAAACTTTGCATCTAATATAATTGCTGGTAGTATGCCAGATTCATATATAGACACCAGCGGAGGAAGTGATCTTGAAAGTAGCCTTAAATACCTACTAATGTATGATGAGATAGTTAACCAGATCTTGTCACGGCAAGTACATATAAAGATTATATCTCTACTATTTACTTGGAATTTCTGGCTCATACCTTTCATGTACATTCTAATTGTAATGATAATATTCATTGTATTGCGGAGCTTGCTCCTATATATCACTGCATATGTTCAAATAGCATTCCTCATAGTCATACTACCAATTTTAGTCCCAACTCTTTTATTTAATACTACTGCTGATATATTTCAGAGCTGGTTAAAATATATGGCTAACTCTGCATTGCTAATAATTGTTGCTACAACTGGCTTTGGAGTAGTACTTAACATTATGATGGATAATCTTGGTGATCTTCTAAGCTACTCAGTGACTAAAACTTGGTGGTGGTTCCCTGATGACGATGATGCAGTGTCATCAGTTCTAAACTTTAGTACCTACATATCAACACTCATTCAAGCTCTGATATGCTACGGTTTCGTTGAGGTTGCTCCAAAGCTTGCTGATGCTCTCTCAGAGTCTCAACTTAGTCCAAGCTTACATGCTTTCAATGCTCTATGGAATGGCATGTCTAATATGCTTAATGAAGGAATTTCAAAATTGAAAAACTTTAATAATCAATATCTTATGGGAAGGCTCATGGATCAATCTTATAAAACTGATGGCAAATATGATCGTTCAAAAGAAGGAAAAGGTCTTCTTAATGACTGGCGTCAAAAACGCGACAAAATAAATAAGTTCTATGAGAGAAAAATCGGTAGAAAGATTGATATGCTCAATAGGAAAATAAATGATGATAGTCTCATAAATCTGATTGATCCATATAAAGACCAAAAGATTAAAGATGAGCTTGCTGATCTAAGAGAAAAACATGAGCTTGAGGGCAAAACATATAGCGACTATAGAGAACTGATCAATAAAAAGAGAGAAGAGTATACAAATCAAGTTAAAGATAATCTATCCCGAATAAATGAAGTAACAATGCCAGACAACTCTGTTGTTCAACTTGATGCTCATGGAGATACCGTTAATTACCAAGGACAAGATATACAAAAACAAGAAATTAGACGAGCAATTTCTGAAGGTAGAAGTATTAAAGATGCTAATGGTGCCGATCTTGGTCAAGTTCAAAATAATCCTCGAGCAGGTGCGGCAAATCAATATGATCCTGGATTGAATGATAGTCTCAAGAATAAACTTGCAGGATTAGCAAAAATTGAAAAAGACTATGGCTTTGTTAAAAGAAAATAGCACTTATGGTATAGTTCAATAAAAAATGAGCTGGTTTAAATCAATTAAGGAAAAGTTATCTAAGACATCAAGTGCAATTGCAAGTGGCATAACGAGTATCTTTAGTAGCAAAAAGAAACTTGACAGTGAAACTCTTGAGGAGTTTGAAGATATGTTACTAATGACTGACATGGGCCCTGAAATAGCTAGTGAGTTAGTTAAAAAACTGAAAGATACAAAATTCAACCTAGAAGTAACATCTGACTATGTGAGAGAATTCCTCCAGTCTCAGATTTTAGAAGTTCTGGAAAAGGCTGAGAAGAAACTACAATTGGACAATAGTAAGAAACCAACAGTAATAATGCTCTGTGGTGTAAATGGCAATGGCAAGACGACAACTGCAGGTAAGCTAGCTATGCAGTTTCGTAACAATGGATTAAGTGTAATGCTTGGTGCTTGTGACACATTTCGTGCTGCAGCGGTAGAGCAGTTGCAAGAGTGGGGAGAAAAAGTTCAATGTAAAGTTGTAGTTGGGAATGAAAATAGTGATCCAGCCTCTGTTGGATTTAGAGCATTTCAAGAGGCTATCGACTTGGGAATTGATGTACTTATACTTGATACTGCCGGTAGGTTACATAATAAGACAGACTTAATGAATGAGTTACAGAAGTGTGTTAGGGTCCTGAAAAAACTTGATGAATCAGCACCACATGAAATAATTATGATAGTTGACAGTACAACTGGGCAAAATGCATATAGTCAGATTGCAACCTTTAATAGTATGGTTAATATCACAGGTCTCATCTTTACAAAGCTCGACAGTAGCGCGAAGGGAGGAGTTGTTGTTGGAGCTGCAAGAAAATATAACATACCAATATATGGGATTGGCCTAGGTGAAAAGGTGGAGGATCTAAGGGAATTTAATTCTAAAGAGTTTGTTGAAGCACTACTATGAATAATAGAATATTTTTCACTTTGTTGGTAGTTCTATTTGGAACTATATATGGGATGTTTACAATTAAATATAGCTCAAGAGCAAAGTTAAAAGAGCTTGAGAAAATTGAAAAAATGATCTCCCAAGAGGAAAAGAGAATAGCATTACTGCAGGTTGATCTTGAACATGTCACTCGCCCAGAAACAATAAGAAAAATGCTATACCTCTTGCCACATCTTCAACCAATAAAGCCTAACCAGGTAGTAGTAGTTGAAGAAAAATAACTTATAAACTTGCATAACCAATTCTGATATACTTTTTGCTACATAATTTCAAACCCGGCAACATAAATTCTTTCTCTTAGAGAATTCTCAACTAGGCTTTTCATTCAATTCTAACTCAACTTATAACCACTATATATTGCAACTACATCGTCCAGTAGAATCTTGGTCTTGACCATTTCAAATCCCGCACCATATATCATTTTAATAAAATCCTCCTTCTTAGGGAATTCCCTTATACTCTCAACCAGATATTGATATGGCTTTTCATCACCAACTACAATCTTCCCAATTAATGGAATAAAATTAAAAGAGAAAAAATCATATAACTTTCTAGTCATTGAATCACTTTCAGGTCTCATAAATTCCATACAGAGGAACTTCCCTCCAACCTTTAACACTCTGAACATTTCACTTAGAGCAACTTCTATATTTTCAACATTCCTTATACCAAATGAAATAGTTACTCTATCAAATGAGTTATCTTCAATTGGCAGCTGCTGTGCATCACAACAAAGAGTTGATAATCTCCCTTTATACCTATTGAATTGGCCGCCATCGAGGCGATTCTTATCTCCAGCAAGTAGCATGTTTCTATTTATATCACATATTACAGCTTCTCCACCACCATTATCTAGAAAGCCCATTGCAATGTCACCAGTTCCGCCAGCAACATCTAGGAGCTTATGATATTGATATGGCTCAATCATAGATATAAATTTTTTCTTCCAAATCTTATGCAAACCACAACTCATAAGTGAGTTCATTAAATCATATTGATTTGCTACAGAGTCAAATACCTCTTTTACAAGCTCTTTCTTAGACATATTTCTATTAAACATTGATTATTATTGAATCGCTTGATATAGATTTTAGCACTATATTTATAAAACTATTAAAAAACTCGTATTTATGGAAGAAATTTTAAAGTTCCTAACGCCAAGAATCAGTAAGGAAGGTTACCCTATAATAGTAATTGCAGGTGTTATAGCTGCTATGGGACTAATCTTTTTTGATAAACTCGGCATGTTACTCCTAATAGGATTTATCTTTTGCGTCTACTTTTTTAGAGATCCAGAAAGAATAACACCACTAGATAAAAATCTCGTTGTTAGCCCTGCAGATGGTGTTGTTAGTGCAATTGAGAGAAATGTAGAATACCCAGAAGAATTAGGAGTTGGTGAGAAGCTAGGCACAAGAGTCAGTATATTTCTAAATGTATTTAATGTACATGTGAACCGCATACCAGTCAGTGGAATAGTTGTAAAGGAATCATATAGGCCAGGTAAATTTATAAATGCATCACTTGACAAATCTAGTAAGGATAATGAGAGACAATCAGTACTAATTAGTACTTTAGATGGAAAAGAAGTAGCTGTAGTGCAAATAGCTGGACTCATTGCAAGGCGGATCGTATGTAGAGTCAAAGATGGTGATAGTGTAAAGGGAGGATCTCGCTATGGAATAATCAAGTTTGGAAGCAGGTTAGATGTATTTCTACCGCAAGGCGTTGAACCACAGGTGTTAATAGGACAAACAATGATCGGCGGTGAAACAATAGTGGCAAGTCTCTCAGGAGAACAAAAGGTAATAGAAGGAACTACTGAGTAGCTTAAGACGTAACTTCTCCTTACTTTAAAGGGAGGATCTCGCTATGGAATAATCAAGTTTGGAAGCAGGTTAGATGTATTTCTACCGCAAGGGATTGAGCCACAGGTGTTAATAGGACAAACAATGATTGGTGGTGAAACAATAGTGGCAAGTCTCTCAGGAGAACAAAAGGTAATAGAAGGAACTACTGAGTAGCCTAAATCAGAATTTCTGATTATTTTAAAGAGATGCCACAGGTGTTGATAGGACAAACAATGATTGGAGGCGAAACAATAGTGGCAAGTCTCTCAGGAGAACAAAAGGTAATAGAAGGAACTACTGAGTAGCCTAAATCAGAATTTCTGATTATTTTAAAG
>Ga0078894_10000159_pt1 | contig 42493 bp, 30 predicted proteins | sample LauGreSu1BDMLBSD_2_FD_67506 | JGI IMG/M metagenome (GOLD analysis project Ga0078894, IMG submission 67506) | Freshwater lake microbial communities from Lake Michigan, USA - Su13.BD.MLB.SD (version 4) (version 4) | ecosystem: Environmental > Aquatic > Freshwater > Lake | place: Lake Michigan...
GATTGTAGTGTAAAGAAGTTGGTCTTTGATGAGAAGAGGTCCGTAAATGATTTCAGGGTGATTGGGGGTATGAGCGGTGATGATGCGATCGACCCCGGAGCCCCACCGACTTGTTGTTGTTTTGGCGCTGTGGCGGCGGTGGCAGGTGCAGCAGCGGCAATTCCATCGCCGGTGCCCCCACCACCTGCTTTCATCGATACCTTGGGTGTCTTATTCCGTGACCGATGTTTATGTTTTGACATTGGAATACTGTAACTATTAGTATTACAATAGATAATTTCTTGCGCCTACGCCTACACGTCGTTACTTGAACCTACCGCGGAACGCATTTTTCAACTTTCGCATTCCTTGACGCGCACCTTTCTTAAATTTCTCTCGGATTTTGAACCCTTCACCCAGCGGGTTATCAGGGTCTTCTTCTACGCTTACTGGTGCCATGATCGGTTCTTGAGCACTCCATTTACTAAATATTTCTTTAAATATCGTTTTTATGTATTTGACCTTTCTTTGAAACTCGGTGGTCGGCTTGCCGTCGCGATCTTCGTCATCGCTGTCGTCGCTGTCGCTGTTGCTGTCGTCGTCGCTGTCGTATGTGTCGCGGAGATCATACCCACCCGCTTTTCCGCGGTAGGCATTTGGTCCTTCTTTTACATAAGGCATATCCACTTTTTCGGAAACATCCAGATGAGCCGCGCTTTGTTTATAGGAAGTTGCCGCACCTGACGCACCAACCAGAGCGCCTGGATTATTAATGTCACGTTCAGCCCTTTCGGCCTTCTTTTTCATTTCAAACTCATGCTCTTTCTCTTTTTCTATCCCATCCTGATATGCTCCGAATGCGGATGTCAATATAACGATCGTCGCCATCAATACTAAAATCGCAATCGTTCGTAGTTCCATTTTTGTGTCGTCCGCCTGATACGAATGATTACTTAAATAAACGAATAATAAAAATAGTAGCGCAAATATGTCTATATTACGTTGATATAATATTTTATGAACCATGCGGTCGCCCACCAAAATAATAGGTAATCCCGTATAAATATCTCTTTTCATCAATACTGTTATACGTGTCGTCATCGTGCGGTAGTCTAAGAATGTTTTGATTGCCTGTTACAGTAGAAGATGAAGATGGGGCGGTAATGACAGCAATCTCATTCGGTAGTGGGTTTTTATCGAGTATTGTCGCATAAATACCTTTATCGGTTTCATACTTGATAATATCATAAGTCCGTTGAACAATCGCAAGATATCCAAGCATCATTCGTAATTCTTGTATGATTGATTCATCAACTCGAACGGTGTATAATAATGCCGCATCGTTCTTGGTTTGTTGGCGCATCATCGAGAGAATTTCATCGATACGTTTTCGAAATCCATAGACTTTACTATATACATTAAGATGCCGCTGCTTTAAAGCGTCGTTATTTTTATAACGTTCATCTGAATTTACGGATTGAAGTAGTTGGCTATATGTGCTATCGCTGCGATTATCACCGGCACTTCCTGAATTCAAAGGTTGAATATTTACCATTTTATCTGCGTTTGAATTTCCTGCGATGAGAGATTTATACGCAAATTTGTCCGGTACTTCTTCGGGGTTTGATATATCAGCGCCATCTTTATTCTTATCGGATAATGTGATTCGATCGCTTCTATTCGCTGTAATATCCGAAACTGTATTGAATAATAGTTCAGTATTAAACCGTGCGAGGCAACGCTTAATATCGATGATACGATTGTTGATATCATTATACATGAGCGTTTTCATATCACGAAAGTCGCCTTGTTTATACGTAGTCGTAGTGCCGTCACGAAATTTTCCCAATTTATCGAAACTTCGTTTCACCGGATTATAGACACATTCGATGAAATACTTTGCGCGTATCCCATCGTTACCACTACTATTGTTAGGTGTGCTATTATTCGAAAAATCGTATATCGAGTTGATTTGGGCGATTCGCGTTCCCCCAATCAATTCGTTACTTCCAAACATCGTAATACCGCCGATTCCGCTACCGATGGAGCACTGCTTGCTTTTGAAATATTTTTCACTAAAATCATTACTGTCCTCTTCTATGAATTTATTTGACCTCCTGTGATCTTTCCCAGAGTCATCTCCCTGAATGATTTTGGGCATGCCGAGAGAAAATCCTTCACGGGTTGATAATGAGACGCCATGAGTGAGTGTGTCTTTATCTTTAATGCCAGATGTCATCGAAAAATTAGCCGAGTCAGCATTATCGCTCCATAAAGATGACGCCAACATTTTTTGGACTTCGCCAAAATCACGATTATTTTCGGTGATCCATCGAAAACATTCACATGAAAGTATGATGACAAATAACAATACAAATAATGTATATTCGCGTACTACCAACAAAGTGACTAGACCGATGATTAATATAATTTTTAACAGAGCATACATCACATCGCTACGAATCACATTATGATACATCCATGATGTTATATACTGAATATAATAGTGAATATCCATATGATTATTACTACTATTATGCTAGATAATATAGACGACATTCAATACGTGGCATGTTATGACGCGTGATGTCGTGTATATTCGTTTGTCAAGCAAGTTATTGGTAAACCAGCGACGCGATCGACACGATATGTGTTTCTTACTTATTTTTCAGCTTATCGTTGATTTCCTTCACCAAGTCGACTTGTGGTTCAGCGCCTTCTTTGGTCTTCTTTTCACCGCTTTCGCAGTCATCGCCTTCGCACTTCTTTTCCTCCTTATTCATGGTCTCTTCACCTTCGAGAACTTCTTCTTCTCCCTGAACCGCCATGCCTTCAAAGCCATGATAGCCACTCATCGAAGCAATAATCGCGACAAACACAACTGCCAGTAAGCCGGCAGCAGTATGCTTCAAAGAAAGAAACACGACAGCAGCGACAAAGATAAGCTTGCCCAGAACGTTATTGTACAAAAACCCAAGAAGGTTAGGTTTAAGAACCATGATAACGATCACCACCAATAAAACACCTAAGGTGAGTTCTTTGTTAAATTTCATTATTTTCGTCTTATATACATAACAAATATATTTTTCGTATATAACTGGAAGAATCTTCACGAATTAAAATCTCATTTTTTTATAGGAGATTATGACATCTTTAGGTTTTTCGGAATACGCCGAAAGTAATAGTAATAACAGCGAACCAAAGAATAATATTCGCAGAAATGGCGGCGTTGGAGGTCGCCAAAATCGCACCCTAAAGATTCCGCGAAACCAAGAATTATCGCATACTTCGAATGAAACACCAACTAATCCGAATGAGTTGTCGGCTGTCGCAGGCAAAAAAATAAAGCAGATCAAGGATTATATCGAGAATATCCATCGTAAAGGTGGAGAAGACAGCGAAGAAGACCAGGATGATGCTTCATCGATACTTCCGGCGTATCCAGCCCAAGGAATGGGTATTTATGCGACGAATGTATCACATTCTGGCATTATTCGAGGCGCGGAGACTGTATCTAGCAAAAACGCCCCACCCCAAGTGGTTCGCAAAACTACTCAAATGAATTCCCTAAATCCGTCATCTTCTTATTCATCAACATTATTAGAAGGAATGGAACCCGCGAATACGAATACTCCGTATTTCGAAAAACTGACAGGGATTTCCGGTGCGCCTAAAAAGGATGCGGCGGCGAATAACGTGTCCGCATTTAGCACAAATCCTAAAACAAGCATATACGCGAAAGATTATTATGAACAATTTGTTCCGTATGCTGAAACGCTTGCGAATCAACTTGCCGGAGGATCCAACAGCAGCAGCGGCGGCAGCGGCGGTAATACGAATATGTCAGGAACAAATGCCGCACTCATCGAAAAGCTGAATTACATTATTCATATGCTTGAAGAGAAGAAAGATGAGAAGACCGGTCATGTTATCGAAGAACTTGTATTGTATTGCTTTTTAGGCATTTTCATTATATTTGTCGTAGATACATTTACACATGCTGCTGCCGGAAGTGTCGGTAGTGGTGGTCCTGGAAGTAGAGGCGGTATGTTTGGTGGTCGTCGGGCAAGCACCCTATATTATCGAAGATAATCAACAAACTGGATTGTTTACCATTATCTAGACAGCAGCGCAATTACACCATCAGAATATCTTTACACAACGTCTCCTCGTGTATAATGGCATTATATAGAATGTAATACCATTTATCCTGTGATATTAATGGCCATGATAACGATTCTTTTGCTACCAAATGGTCGATGATGCGATAGTTATGGGCGATTGTATCAATCATAACCGCTCCATAACCGCTCTTGCCGTTTTTCAACATTTCAATACTACATAGACGTTGAAATCCAGTAAGAAAATCAGAAGCTTCACAAAGCGATTTATGCTGTATCGACGAAATCAATCGTATAACAGTATGCCCGGAAGCCGATGACGACGGAAATGGCGCAGACAGGTCTTTTCCGTTTGTATTCGTGTTTGGCGGCACCGAGGAGATACGTTTTCCGAACGCGTCGTATTTTGGCGGAATAACCGGAGGCAAATACTTCACAAGAGCTGTGGATGTTTTTGATACATGATCATGAAGATCGGATATTCGATTTCCTTTTGTTCGTTTTTTCTTATTTGGGGCAGCAGTCTTTAATAAACGATCTATTGTAGTCGAATCATTCAGAAGAAGGCGCGGCATCACTGATCGTGTAAATACATATACCGCGATAACGCGAACTTCGTTTAATATCAACATGTAGATCCGATATAATTTATGATCGACGAGAGATTGAAGTTGTGTCAATTCATTCAGGATACAACATCGAAAATCTCTCGTGCTTTCATTTACAAACGAATAAAAAAGGGCGAAATTCGCAGACGACACAGGAACGATTGTGATTCCGCTCCGAATGATAGAATTCTGTATTGATTGTGGAGGCGCCGACGGCGGCGGCGTAAATACATAGGAATACACTGTCGAAAAGGGAATTACAAACCAGGGAATTTCGTTATAACGGTATAATGTTTGTTCGCCAGCAATCTCTCGCGACTTTTGAATATACTCGGTCGTTTCAACGAGTTCTAGAGATTCGCGTTCAATCATCGTGTATTTATTCCACGCAAGATACTCTGACATATAAATCGATACAGACCGATACGATGACGTAGCAATCGACGAATCAAAGGATATCATAATACGTGGTGTGAGCACCGATACACCTTTTATACTGCGATCACTCGATGTCGCTGTCGCTGTCATGGCCTTATCCACAAAAACGCCGATGAATGCTGAGAGACCAAACGTGTCCTGCGAGAGAAGAAGACGAAGCGTATCGCTGGAATCGCATGCGATAAGACCCGCATTTTTATGAACGATTCCGCCGCCGCTGCCGCCATTATTGGTTCCTTGTTGTTGTAATAGCTGAGATATTCTCTCGAACGGGGGAGGCGAATCTTCATCATTACCACGATATACTCGAACTGTGTCATGATTTACGTGATGTAAAAATGGATAAACTACCGCGTTATAACAACGTGTGCCGAGAGATAATGGATTCATAATACTTGTTGGATGCCGTCCGACGCCGCCGCCGCCGCCGCCGCGAAAAAAACGCTGAACGGTAAATCGAAATGTGAGAGGTTGTTCATACCAATATAAGTATTTGAATTTCAAGACACACACGCACAATATTAGACCGACGACGAAAACAACAATAATATAATGAAAGAATAGCGGCGGGATCGCTCTCGCCACGACTTCCGCGAGTTCATTCATTATATTACAAGGATAAAAATGTGAGTGCGCGGTTTACGCGACCTTCTTTAAGATATAAAGATACTGATATTCGTTAAGAACATGAACCAAATCCACTTGGCCAGTCACAGTAAAACCGACCTCTTTGGCGATTTCCAACATCTCTCGATTCGTCGGCATATAATAGGTGTGAATATTCTCTCGAACCTTCCCGGTTTTATCGTCGATGATTTTTTCGACGAACTTACCGATATTTTTATCGCCGGTGTTTCGTTTCTGGCTTCCTTTCGCGTTGGCATTCTTGGTTGGCGGTGGTGGCGTAAAATCCGATTTGTATTGAAAGCTGCGGAACTTGACGACTGAATTCGTGATGCGTTCCTTTGCATAATTCTGCGGCGAAACGATGAACAAAGGTTTTCCACCAGGAACGATCGGGTCGAAATGATTACGATCGACGAGATGAATAATGAGGTATCCTTCTGGTTTCAACCATTGATAACAATTACGAAAGAATGCGCGTTTATCTTTCACGTAATAGACGGTAAAGTAAAAACAAGTCAACACATTAAACTCTTCTTCACTAAATAACATCGGTTTCATAAAATCACCCTTGATGAATTTACATGTTGGATACAAATCTCTCGCATTTTGAAGCATCGCATCTGAATTATCGCACCCAATAACATTAGTCACACCTCTTTTCCTGAGCTGATGGACGTGATGTCCGCGACCACAACCGATATCACACACTTTAAAATTCTTCTTGTCGGCGTCGGACCCATTAAGTGCTCCGGTAATATGTATTACCTCATCTGCTTCGGCTTCGATTTTGTTCGGTTGTATGAAGAGTTCATCATAGATATCCGCATAAAAATTGTCGAAAAGTGTGTTATTATCATACACCTTATATTTCTCTCGCTGCTCGAATCCTTCCACATGAAGCGATAAATCGCGCTTAATGAAACAGAAAATCATAAGTAAAATAAAGAGGAATGTTAATATTTCCCATCGTGTGATGGAACGAATATAATCCGAAAATGATCTATATAAAGAAGTCATATCTACTAGTATTTCGTTACAAAATATATTATCGTTATTCTCGCGTGAAAAAAAACGGTTGTCATACTAATACGATCATATACGTCTTCGCGTGTTTCGATAAAATGTCCGACCCAAATGAAATAAATGATATCAGAGGAGAAAGCGACTTTCGCGGTATCACCTTTTCATCATATAAAAAAACAGATGTGCGCAAAGAACTCCTGAATAGTCTATCCAGCTCTAAAATCGAACCCGCGTGTTATTGGAGTGCGGAACTTGTATGTTCTGGTCACTATCTTGAACTATGGGATATTATTATCACGTTTATGAGCAAATATATTCATTTAGCAAGCCCTAAACTACCTCTGTATATTGAAATGCGATATGAGAGTTTTAAATCGATTATATCCAACGGTTATACGGGAAATGAACTCCGGTTGCGAAATCACCCAAAAATGCGGTCGCTTTTCGCGGAAATAGTGTGTGTTCTGGCGAATTCGAAGCGCCAACACAAATACGACAGTGTAAAAATAAAGAAGAAGGAAGAATATGATATTGCGACGATGTCTCAACGTCTGAAAGCCCCGCGTGTAGATTATGCGCAGGATTTTTTTCGAGAGAGAGACCCGAAAGAGATATTCATCGCGATGAACGAATTCGCATATCATATCTCTCGTGACTCCAAAAACACATGTTTAGCATGTTATTGGGTTGAATGGATTGTCGAGTTTGAAACAATCTGTAAGGCGAAGAAAGAAACGTGTCGTTGTGAGAGACGGTCACACATACCAGTCGATGACAAGCTTCAATTTGATCCAATTTGGATGATATGGGATATGATCATCGCACGAAGTGCCGATTCGGAAGAATATTCACCACTTACTCCGAAAATTGTGACAAGTCTTTTACGCCTATATTGTATTCGTTTTACACCGGGTGTTCGAAAAAAACGGCGTTACCTTATCTATTTTGCGATATCACTTTTAACAACCGAATATGATAGTAAAGTTGAGATGATAAATGATCGTCTCATGATAGAAACAGCGGTTGCGAATATTAACTCAGTATATAAACAGATCAAGCAACATGAAATTAGCCCGGATACAGACTATCTCTTTTCGTCTGCTGGATATGCTGGTGATAAAAATGGAGATTTAGAACGCACAATTAAACGTCTTGAAGCGCTGAATTCGATGAATACCATCGTGCGAAAAAAAGACGATGAACCGCCGCAAAAAATGAACGACCCTAAGAAATATAGTCCATACGAGTAGAGAGATTTTTATGTATCTGCGTATAGTATAGTATTAGTATTAGTATAGTATATAAACGCGAGACTGAAATGTCATTACCAACATTTAAATTTACAAAATTCGGCGCACCAACAAATAATGAAAGCATAAATAGTGGGTTGTCTGTTTCTTCAAAAATGCAGAAATCAGGTATTATCTCAACAATCAAAGAAAAAGCCCAAGATACATTTAAAGATATGAATATGCCCGAAATATCTCTCGATTCGGGACAACAAGAGTCGTCGGACGACGGGGAAAGTTTCTTTTCAATTTGGACGCTGGTGAAGTTGGCGATTGTATTTGTTATTGTATGGTTCATGTGGAGCAGTCTCTCAACAAATCCCGACTTCTATTTAGGAATGGGTGAATTTGGAGAGAAGATAAACTCATTTTTTAAATCGATGGAGGAAAAAGGCCGAGAGTTCATCTCTCGATACACGAATATCGAAGTTTCCCCAAGTTCATCTGATTATGCACGAGCCGACGACGATAGTGATAGCGACAGCAGCGATGATGAATCGAATGTCGTGAAAGAACGAAAACGATCTAATCATTATCCGAAAGCGGCTTACCGCCCACCGGTTCCGCCCGACGCAACAAACAGTAGCGATAAAAAACCAGGATTCTTAACCGACGACTCAAAATATACGTTTTTAGATAAAGCGGATCGAGCATATACTGGCCCATCTCCACGTGCCGACGATAGTACGAGTGTTACACAAAAACATCAAAGCGGAAAAGGTGGTTACTGTTATATAGGGGAAGACCGCGGATTTCGTAGTTGTGTAAAGGTTGATGCTAGTGACAAATGTATGTCGGGAGAAGTTTATTCACGCCAGGATATTTGTATTGACCCAACGCTGAGAGAATAAATAATCATAATGAGATGATACGTAATGAGGTCATACGTATCGATATTATTATTATAAAGATAAATATTTAATTTCCGGAGCATATGAAAATGTTTCGCTTGTTTGTTGTTGTCCGTTCTGATAAACAAGCGTAATGCTGATACTATATTGGGTTCCAACAATAATAATTTCAGAACCGGCGTTCGTCGCAGGAATAAGAATCTTATGTTGGCCTGAACCGGCAATTGGTTGATTATCACTAGATACAAATGTTGAATATGATGCGTTCAAACCATTTACCCGAACGAATAAAATTGGATTTGAGTTCTGCCATTGCGTATTGATTGAAAACGTCATTTCAGCATATAACAAACCAGATGTTGTATAATAACCTTCAATATTAAAGATAGCAGCATTTGCCGATGACGGGTTAATCGTTAACAATATACGTGCGCTTTCATTACTCGTGAGATAACCATTATATGTTTCCATAATAATTGAGTATGATCCATCTACTAAGTATGCTGTATTTAAAATGCTTATATTTTCGCTGTATGATGTTCTTGTATCTGTCGAAGATATGTTATATGGATAGGTAACAACAGAACCTATCGACGAAGGTGGTGTAATCGTAATATTATAATATTTGATGATGGTTCCACCTGTGTCTGGTTTATTCCACGTAATATTAATATAATTTCGTGAAATATCTGTGATTGTTGGGGGTAACAGACCATACTTTGATGATAATGCTATGTTTGTTGGAGCACCTGGCTTCATAAGTGTTCTCGCGCTAATGATCGCGGATTCAGGTCCGACGCCTACACTATTGATTGGCTCTATTTTGATCTGATACTTGCTTTCATTAAATAGATTACGCAAAATATATCGTCGTGACTGACTATCTACTGATGGTATAATAACATTCGATGTAGTAAGAGTTATTTTCGTCCATATTGTTTCTGGAACCTTCCTATAATATAAATTATATCCGATAATTGGTGGACCATTATAGGAAGAAATGGTTCCTGCTGCTGTCGCAACCCCACTAGCACTACTACCGGCCGCGCCTCCACTATTTCCAGTATTTGACGGATCTGTCCATTTCAAATCCACCATTAAATTTTCACGTTCATCTGCTGTATTTGTAAATCCAAAATCATTAATGATGGATGGCACCGATGATGTTTTCAAAGTAATGGTTGCAGGAACACTCGATAATCCTCGCTCATTCCCTGAAAATACTGACAAATAATATACAGTATTATCTAAGATTTCGATAGAACCAGGTATTCTTTCAAATACAACCGAATTTTCGTTGATTTCACCACTTACCGCATTAAATGTTGGGACAACGCCTGATGGTGGTTTGTATGGAAAGACACTTTTATACGGTTTCCATGTTTTGTTATTTGTCGAATACGTAATAACATAACCTGTAATCGGAAGCCCACCGTTTGAGTTCGGCGCATCCCATGTAAGTGTGACACGCTTATTCACATTATCATAATTGCTTATTCGTAAATTGGTCGGTTCAGTTAAAATAGTTGTTGGTATATTCAACGTGAGCTGATCACCCGCTTCGTATTGATACGTGCGTTTGTAATTATATAAATTGATAGATGGGTCATAACATAATAAACGTTCGGGTCCAGGCACACCACATGCGCTAGTAAGCCCACATAATATTCGGTTATTCGCGGCGGACGGCGGACAAATTAACGCGAATGGACTAGTGGTATCCGTTGTATATCTGGCCGAGTTTCCGATATTCCGCATAAGCTCACCGCGCGCAGCTTTCGCGTATTTTTGAGTTTTGGTAAGCCCTCCAACATTTTTATTATATTTCAGGATTTCAGCTTTACGCCTCATATCATATACTTTATCCACTTGCGTTCCGGTAAGAGGCAGTCCGGTTATACTATTTACCAAATTTGAAGAACGACATTCCGGCTTGAAACGCGTCCAAAATTGACGATTGTATGGGTTTGTATAAAAAAGATTCGTGTTACAATTAATAACTGCTGGCGTGATCTCAAATACATTTACGTCGAAGATTGCTATTTTTTGATTGAAGTTTGTAGTTGACGCCTGAGTGACCGTTATTGTAGCTCTACCTGAACCATTCATAAATGCTGTGTATACAGTAGACGCACCAGTTCCGGTTACACGCAAACTCAATAAATATTCGTTGGATGAACTGAATGTAATGATCCCTCCCGATTCTTTATTTGTCGTCTCTGGTGGAATTAATATGAATGAACCTTCCGACGTCATTTTATTGAGGTCAGGCAATCTATAAATTGTAGCGGGATCTTCGGTATTATTTTCAGGAATCTGATTGGCGAATCTTGGTGTCGATTTTTTGATAATAAGATTTATTGTATTGGCATAACCAATCATGTCGCCGATTCGCTGATTCGACCGTTTATAGACGGATGTTTCTTCTTGAAGAAATTTAATAGATATTGGGTTGAACTGAGTTGTTGTTGTCTGAGTGCTTTTTTTAAATGTGATTCGATTGCCAGATATTTGTATATATTCACCACTTAGGTCAAACGTTCGGGGCAAAGTAAGATTTAAATAATATTGAATATCGCCATAATCAGGTTCGCCTGTATATATATTTTTACGCGTAGTTCTTGCGAAATCAGGAAAATTCAAAACAACACTACCATCAAGCCATTCGCGAACAATATTTCCACTACTATCTGGTATCGAATTTGACTTAGTTCTTCCTATACCAGTAAATGGTGTATTCAAACTAATATCGGTTGCTGACTTTATAATTGTAAGTGGAATAAAAATAGATTTTTCTAAGAAAACATCCACACCATTTATTGTTTTTTTAGCTTGGCTCATTTCCATACGTATCGTGGTTGAATCCTGACCATATCGAACCCCGCCTAAGTTGTCATATACACCATTAATAAGAAGAGCATTACGATACGGTAATCGAATATTTTCCGCACCGGGGTTTTTATACAATCCATTTGGGTTCGGAGAATTCGCTGGATCACCTGATGCTTGTGGAATGACATAATAATCTCTGTCGAATCGCTCAACCGAAACCGCGTAATTATTTGTCGGAAATGAAAACCGGATAGGTGTATCTGAATAATTATTGTTAGAAGATATATTAATAAGGGGGATAAATCCGATAAGTGTTTTTCTTTTTGCGAGTATAGACTCGGGAACATCTGTATCACGTGGTCCACTACCAGGCAACGTGCTTGGTATTGTAAATGTATTTGGTAAAAGTGTAAATGAAGTAGTATAGGTCAAAGAATATACATTAAACCTATGTCCATATTCAATAGAAAAATAAACATCACCCGTTGTCGAATCTTGCAGCAAAGATGGCGTCCATGTGGGCACGATTGGTGAAACCACCAACGTGCCCGAAATATCCCTGGCTATAAAATTACCACATGCGTCTTGTGTAACAGTAAGGACGGTAGATCCAGCACCAACGATCGTAACCAAGCCATTCGATGAGACGGTTGCGGTGCTTAGGTTACTGCTGCTATACCGAAACGCGCCACTACTATCTGAATCAGGTGTTCCCAGGCTGAATGCTGCGTCACGGAAGTTCTTGGCGGAAGGTATAGTGAATGCTCCGAAGGTGGGCGCGATCGGTGAAACCACCAACGTGCCCGAAATATCCCTGGCTATAAAATTACCACATGCGTCTTGTGTAACAGTAATGACGGTAGATCCAGCACCAACGATCGTAACCAAGCCATTCGATGAGACGGTTGCTGTGCTTAGGTTACTGCTGCTATACTGAAACGCGCCACTACTATCTGAATCAGGTGTTCCCAGGCTGAATGCTGCGTCCCGGAAGTTCTTGGCGGAAGGTATAGTGAATGCTCCGAAGGTGGGAACAACCGCCATTTTATATTTTTTTACACCAGTATTGCTGATATGTTCATGTAAAAAAATATTACCGCATGTACCAATTATTCGACAAGTAAGAACCCGCATTCTTTGTAGATGTTTCTCCGCCAGTATTTGTAACCATCTTCATATTTGGTCCTTCATCTACGATGCTCTTGATTTTATTCGAACCGACGGAATAATTGAAATATTGGATTGTCGAAATATACCCACTAAAACGGTTACTCGGCTTACTTTCACCGATATAAACCTTACCGTAATTTTGTAACGGAATACCAGCAGTTTTACGACGTTGTGCTAGACGACCGTTGACATATAGATCGATTACATTATTTGTTACACGAATGACAACGTTGACCCAATTCTTCATCGGAATATCGGTTGCGATGAGCTTCTCGTGTAAATTTTCTTTCTTCTTGTCGGCTTCATTATCGCTCTTACCGTTTACATCGACCAACGCCAACAAAGATACATTAACACCTTTGTCCGTTCTATCCGGATTTGTTTCGTTGACAATATCGGTGAATTTGATATATAAACCGGGTGCGTTATTCGGATAATAGATCCCATCTTCTGGTGATTTTGTTCCTTCACCACCTTTGCTAAAGATTCTTGAATACCTCTCCTGCTTAATGGGGACTTGATTGATATAAAACCATGCCGACCATGTATATTCTAAACCACCATCCTCATTCATCGATCTTGCTATGAATACAGAGTCTTTTTTCGAAGGATCCTGACTTATTTCCATCGCCATATCTTCCGTATTCGCGGTTCCATCTAACACGAAAGGCGACATCGAAGGAAGCATCAAATACGACAATCCGATAATCGATAGTTTAACTGCGACTGAGAATACGATAAACACCATCAAAATAAATGCGAACTTTGCGACAAGACTGTTGGATTCCATAAATTCTTTCAAACCAAAACCGCCGCCGCTGCTACCGTTGGAGCTAGAAGATAAACCCGCGTTGCTTGGATTTGAAAAACTAGATGTAATTCCTTTAAAAAATCCGCCGCCGCCGCCGTCGCCGTTGGATTCACTCATTATTATAGATTTCTTACTAATATAATCGAATAAAAAAAACAATCTATTCACTTATATAGATTGTTTTGATTGAAAGTTACTTAATCTTCAAAACACTTCATCACATTTAAGTGCTAACACTAGCCTGTTCCTGATTATCAACGATGAAGCTTAATTTCACCTTGTATTTATTGAGCAGATCGCTCCATGGGCTTCCACCAAAACCCTGAGAGTATATATCCCATGCTTCTTGTGGGGCAATAGGTGCGGCTTTCAACTTTACATTTGTAATAAAACCAACATCACCTGTTTGTACTTCTGGTGAATCATCGCCTAAAACAATACTTTGTGTTTCTTGAAGCCGTGATCCCTGATTTACAACGCACGACTTTACAAGTTTTCCATCTACATAAACATCCATCGCAGAACCGTTGAAGCTCACGATGAGATTCACCCATTTTTGAAGAGGAAACTCCGCAATTTCACAATCATATTGTGTATTAGACAACCCAGACCTTGGGAAAATCTGGACGGTATTCGTATTTGCTTTAAACTGTGCCTTAAATAGAGTAGAAGCAGCATCGGGAGATGTATTCCTGTGAAAACTTACAATATTTGTGCCAGGCACCCATTTCTTAATGTAAAACCAAATTGATATTGCGCTATTCGCTTTGAAGCTACTTGGAAGGTTAGAACCTTGAAGCATCGTTTTATTTCCCCATTTCTGCATCGTGCCTAAAGTTGTATATGTTGTCGTCAAAGCTTTAAAAATGACATACAACAATAAAAGAATAACAACTATTGCTAGAACTAATTTTGAATTCATTCTCTTCGTATAATTATTGTATATATTATTTACTTTGAATACACAGTCGTTGTTCCAGCTTCTTTGACTTCGTCTTTAATCGTCTTCATTCCAATCATCGGAGGATTCTGAGATTTAAACATCGTATAAGTCCAGCGTATTTGTTCTTTTGTGAGCGGAACTTTATGAAATGCGAAGTTACAAATAGAACCATTTAATCCTTTATTGTTGCTTGTATCGCCGATCGTGATTGGTTTCAATACAATATCGGGCATGATGAAGTCGCTCTTGAAGATGAGTTTTGTATTGAGGAAAATATCCATCGTCTTTCCGTTGTAATTCACAACAATGTAATTCCATTTTTGAAGAGGGATCGATACATCAAGTTCTTCCTCGTTATCGATTAACATTCTAATTTGTTTTTGTTTTTCTATGTCTTTACCACCAATAATCGTATTGTAATTTGTTTTTGAATTGTAGAGTTCCGTTCCGCTTGCGTCAATCGGTAAATTACTGGATATATCGATGAGATTACACCACAACTTCAGTTCGGTAGTCGATGTATTATATGTCATTCGCGGAACTCCACCGAAATCGAATATCTCTAAATCTTTATTGGTGCTAATGACCGGATTATTCAAGAATACCCAACCCGAAATCGAATAATTGTAACGCTTTTTCTCCTCAACTGGACAGTTAGCTGCCTTATCTTCGGCTGTGCGGTCAATACCTGTGTTATGATAAATGAAAATTTGAGGGCTCTGTGTATTCAAATTGGTGTCATATTTCTGTTTGAGGGATACAGGAGCTGCTACGATTTGAGATGCTGATGCGCCAATATAGTTTAACAGGTAAGGACCACCATATAAGATCGCAATAAGAAGTATCTCGATTGCCACAATAATCCAGATTGTACGTGTTGTATCACCGACTGCCGACTGGGATGATGTAAGCATATCTAGGAATAAACAAGGAATGAATATAATGCCTAACCATATCAATTTCAATATTTTAAGACCAATATACGATTTTGTAAGATGGAATATGAACATAAATAATATCAGCACAACCATCACACCATGCTGTTTATAATACGCGAGTGCGCACAACACGATAAAAAATACGGTGTTGATAATAAAGCGGACGTTGCTGAATAAATCTGTAATAGAGGGTTTCGGCTCACCCGTTTTTGAGGGATTCAACGTATCGATGAATTCTAAGCCATAGTGAAAGAAGAGAATAGCGAGACCTAATACAGTCATTCCAGTAACTGACATACGTTCCTTTTCATCCTTTTCGCGATCATAAATCCAGACAATCACCATTAAGATAATATAAACGATATGAGTCGCACCAAACGCAAGCTGACGTAGTGGTTTATTTTCATCCTCGGTTTTCATGTCATCAAATAAATACTTTTCAGGAGTTTTGTCGTTGTTGGATTGCTTGAATTTCTCTCGAATATACGCGACAACACCGGCTACGGCAACGATTGCGACGAGAACATAGATTGTATGTGCGGTTGGTGAGTTCAAATTTGCCATGATACCGCCAGATGCGACGGTCTCTGCGCCACCACCCTGATTCACAAAGTCGGCATCAATCTTATATACATAATACACGACGGCAAGAATAAGAATTACAAAGGATATGGTGAGTAATAACACTTTGATAAGTTTGCCGATTGCGCCGACTTTTGTTTCGCTGATTCCGGCGGTGGTATCTGACACACCTGGGGTAGCGGAAGCGGCGGTGGCGGCGGCAGCGGTGGTGGCGTTTTTATGAACCGATGTAACACTAGCTGGTGTCGGCGGATCTTTGTCCGTAGGAAACATACGAAGGTCGACCTCGCCGGCATTCCATTCCCAGAATTTCAATTTGCCAAATTCTTCGTTGCGTTTATTGATGAATTCTTGAATACCCGATAATGACGCGATACTGTATATACCTGTGCGGAACAATAGGACCAACAACCATGGGACGAGGTAGACGATTGTCAATAACTGTCGCAGCCATCTTTTAACCCAAAACTCCTTTTCGAAATCTTCATGTATTCCATTAGAAAAGATATGATAACCGGTGGGAATCGCGCAAATCGCGAGAAGGACGACGAATGCGATCGCCCACCCCCAATTCTCCGGAATAATAGGTAAAGAAGCACCACTCTTCGTCTCTTCTGCCGGTTTTATTCTAACCAAATAATGCCACCACCACGAGAGACCAAACCCAAATACAGCGATAAACGCCAACACACCAATCCAGCCGCCCCGCGTGGGGTTGTAATTTTGCTTGAACTGCCATACCTGAACCGACTCTGCGAAATTCAGCATCGAATCAAGACCACCTACGTTCATTTCTTTCACCATCGGAAGCAATAAAATTGCGCACAATAAGAGCCCGACGATGATGACAATAAAAAATGTGTCGATGAGTTCTTTCACGCGTGGAAACATATCGCCTGAGAAAGTACCGGCGATCCAATCGCTTGTTTTTGGTGAAGTCGTTATACATGTAAAAAGCACGCTCACCCACAAGATGATGAGAATCACCGATGCGAAGGGAATCAGCGAAAACCATTGGGCGAAACGCACAACTGTTTTTGAATCACTACTCTTCTTTTCATCAATCGCCGTGAATATTTTATCCCAGTCGGTTGAAAGCATCTTATCGGCTTTCAACTTCTTTTTTACATCTTTATCAATATAATTAGAACCCATAAACTCTATACGGTAGGCATAAACAACGATAAAGAACACGATCACAAATATGGATAAAAATGAACTTACACCGACAACCGCTTTTACTGGCGATTTTGTTTGGTCCGTCATGGTTTGAAGTCGTTCTTCTATTGCTTTATCTACTGCTGCCTCAAATTCGCCAGTATTGGCAAATGTATTTGGAGATTTCTTCTGAACTTCCTTTATTGCCTCTTGTCTCAACCGCTGATAATAAACGCTGTCTTTGTCAGCCTTGATTACAGTAATATCCACAGTTTTATTTGCCTCTTGATCCACAAAAACCCATGAAATCAAAACAAAAATAAAAAACGCGATCGGCAAAAACCCGAACGCACCTTTGAATACTTTCAACTTTTCTGTTTGTCCGAATAATATCAAGCAAAATACGATACCGACAATCATATAAATGATACCATGGACTAAAAACGCTTTATCCTCGTATGTCGAACCTTTTTCCTTTTGTTCGGGTGATTTTTCAAACCCGGGGCCACCAAGACTTATAGATAAAAATAAACCGCCCGGCATAAAAATGGCCGCTAGAATCAACGCAACCGCAGCACCTAACGTTTTTATATCAGCGAATTTCTCTTCACTAGCCAAACTCCATAAACAATACCCAATTGCGATAAACACCGCGATTTGGAAAAATAAGCCGGTTCCTAACATCGCGTCGGCACTCGTATTTGCGATACTTGTTTTGTATTCATCTGACGCAAACTTATCATCTTTTAATTTACTACCTAAGTCACTCTTCATTTCGCTTCCGCGCACAACCAAAGGAATGCCGGCGATAATGAAGATTATAAATAGAGGTATGTGTGATGGTGTGAAGTTTTGAACGAAAGGAATTTTATCGGCGATCACCGGAATGTATTTGAATGCTACCAGTAAAAAATAGAGAAATCCCGCAATTAATAACAGAGATCCAACAGTAATGAGACCTGATGATGGGTCATAATCGCTGCTTCGACCAGACACATGAATGCTCGAAAATCCTAGCGCGATACCAAGGCCGAAAACTACGAAGGCGATGACATAATAAAGTGGGCTGATGTTTGAAAACTTGATAGTGTCGGAAAGTTTTGGCATAAATGTGGGAGGGGTGCTACTATTTACTAGTTCAAGAAACTTTGATGGGGAAAAATAATGAATAAACGTAACAAATACGAACGCGATGACGAGTGTAGCGAATACATGCCAATTATGTTTTAGTAGGTCAGATGAAACCATGCTAATAAATACGATTAGAACGAGAATTATAATCGGGAGATAATCAAGCAACTTTTTGATATGGAACGCTTCTTGGATCGTCTCAACCTTATTTGATTCTTTTTTACCTTCTTCGCTGTCTATTTTATTTATCGTTTCGGATGCAGCCGCGGTTACTGCTGATATTACGGAAGTAGGAGGAGTGTCGGACATTTATTTCTTTATATCCTCCTATACGAACAACACCTAGTTATTATTATAGGATATAAAAATGTGATACGCACTACGATATTACAAAAACGACATCGCGGTCTTTTTTCCATGACAGTCTCGGCATAAAGCGACTAAATTATCGATGTGATTGGAACCGCCATGTTCTAAGGCAATTACGTGATCGACTTCGAACCAAGCGGGAAGCTGGCGCTGACAATCACCGCATTTCCACCCCTGTTGTGCTGCGACATACTTTTTCTTGGTTTCACTTACGCTACGCTTGCTAGAATTTTTGCCGGAGTTGAGCAACCGTCTTTCAGCGGGGGTTGCGCCGGGGGTTCCGCCCCCCAACGACGGCCGTGCCATAGGTTGCGCGGTTCTTGCGCCTATCGCACTATTCATCGCTCCACCTACCCCCCCGCCCATCGCTCCGCCGTCGTTCGTGGGCGGAACCCCCGGCGGACGCCCCGTCATATCAAAAAACGGTGTTATCATATCCGCAGTTCCTTTACTTATCGGCATATACTTGATGATATCGTTGGCATGAAACAACAATTGCCTAGAGTTTTCCGGATTGCGGCGTAAAAACATGAAGAGTGAGAGACCAATAAACCCGAATGTCGCCATCTTAATCCATTTTTGATTGCTTTGGAACATCTTTAACGGTTGACCATCATAGTATGTATTCACGATAAGAACTGCTGTAACGATGAACACGATGTATTCGGTTTTTACCATTTATTCAGAGGTTTGACTTGATAAGTTATATATAGTCTCGAATATTTAGCTACCGATTATGATAGTAATAGGCGGCGTATCCCAATCCCGCCAGCAATAACAAATACACGAGCTTCTCTCGATACTTCAATTCTTCCAATATTTGGACAGACTTCGGACGGTAATGTAAATAATAACTCTCGAGAGCATCATGTAAGCTCACTTCATCCTTCATCAAGAGAACGTTGTATCGATTATGAATGAAATGAACCCAACGAATAAATGAATCGCGGCTGTCTAAATATGGCGTGACCGGATATTTCCCCAACATTCGGTCAAACTCCGCCGACATCTCCGGTTCGGGAATAAGTATCGAGAAATTCTGGACGAAGTCGTAGTATTTTTTACGCGTGACATCATTTACATGATCCGGATAATTCACCGCGACTGTCATCAAAAAAAACCAGTAGTGTGGTCCCCATACTTTCGCGTCGAGTCTGAGCATCGATTGCGTTGCCTATAATGAAACGACATAAAAACAAAGATAGAACTACGATAAGCGATTTTTAAAGATGGAAGACCAAGACGAAATACAAAAGGTAAATAATCCTAAATCTGCGTTATCATATCTTGAAATAACCCAAATACGAAATCATCGAACGAAATATACAGTCGGTGGAGGCAGTGCTGCGGTAGCCAACGCCGGAACGCTTGTAAGCAGTGGAGAATCGAACAAATATTTCTGTAATAATTGTAATCGAACAAATCATGTGTATAATAATTGCCGCGCTCCAATTACAAGTATCGGCGTTATTGCGTTTCGTTGTGGTGAAACTGGACCAGAGTTTCTCATGATACGTCGGCGTGATTCATTCGGCTTCGTTGATTTCGTTCGAGGTAAATATTCTTTGAACGATGAAGCATATATTCAACGTATTATCGATGAGATGACGATCTCTGAAAAAGCGAACCTATTACGACTGACGTTCGAACAACTTTGGCGTTTATTATGGGGCGAATACACGCGAAGCAGCCAGTATAAAAATGAAGAACAGATATCGTTTGAAAAGTATCGTCAGGTTATTGGTGGAATACGCACAAAAGACGGGCGTGTTAAGACTCTTCATCAGTTTATTGAGGATTCAACGACAAATTGGAGTGAAACTGAATGGGGATTTCCGAAAGGCCGGCGGAATTATAATGAAAAAGACCTGCCGTGTGCACTGAGAGAATGCCTTGAAGAGACCGGATATGATATCGGAAATGATAATGTAATTCAAAATATTGCTCCATTCGAAGAAATATTTATGGGGTCGGATATGAAATGTTATAAGCAGAAGTATTTTCTTGCGATGGTTGATTTAGATAAGAAACCGAAAAAGGCACATGATATTATGGAGGTTGGCCTCATGAAATGGATGTCATTTGACGAATGTATTAAAACGATACGACCTTACAATTTAGAAAAAATCGGTATTGTTCGTAAGATCAACAACATATTATCCCGCTATCAGATTTTTTGAATCCTTTTTATTTTGCGTAGGTATATAAAGGGTCCATCACAATATAAAATAATAGATACGATACATAAGAACCTACCTATGGCCGAAGAACAAGAAAATATACCAATAGAATTAACGATTCGTCCTTCGGGTAGTCCGTCGGTTGCGTCGGTTGCTGCTGCTGCCATGGCCGTAATGCCTGAGAATGCGCCGATTGTCACCGGCATAGAGAGTGAATCTATACAAAAAATGCGAACGATAAAACCGAAAGCGAAAGCAGGAGCTCTTGCTGCTGTCCAGCCTGCGGTTGTTCGGACAGAAGACCCGAAAACTATGATTAAGAGAATGAAACGAGATCTGGAAGAAGGCCGACGACGTCTCAAACCGGAAGAAATCAATAATCCATTTAGTAAGGAATTCAATAAACTTCTCCTTAAAAAAGAATTACTTGAACGAGAGATGACGATACATGATATTGGAATTTTACCGATGGACGGCGATAGCGAGGGGGAAGGGCAAGGCGCTGATGTCGCCGCCGCCGCTGCGGCATTAACCGGTCTGTATCCAACCTTAAACGATCCTAATTTTAATACTAAAATAGCACTTCGTAAAGAGTTTTTTGATACCAAAATGGATGTTGATAATACAAAAAATGTGGAAGAAGAGGCAGAAATTTTGTGTAATGCGCAAATCGAATTGGCGCCCAATCAACAATTTGTTCGGAATTTTCTCTCCGTGGAGACCCCGTATAATAGTTTGCTGTTATATCATGGTCTAGGAACCGGAAAAACATGTTCCGCGATTAGTGTTGCCGAAGAGATGCGGGATTATATGAAACAAATGGGAATTACACAGCAAATTATTGTTGTAGCTTCGCCGAACGTTCAAGAGAATTTTCGACTTCAGCTATTTGATGAACGCGAACTTCGAGAGATCGAGCCTGGTGTATGGAATATTCGCGCATGCACCGGAAATAAATTTATCAAAGAGATAAACCCGATGAATATGAAAGGGCTAACACGTGATAAGGTGATCAAACAGATACGTCGTCTTATTTCATCGCATTACTTATTTTTCGGTTATAACGAATTTGCGAATTATACACGCACTCATGCTTCCAGTATTGGCATATCGCAAGATGATATAGCGATCCAAGAAGTGCGTCGTAAGGCGACGATGACTGCGACATCTAGTGCCGGTGCCGCATCAGTCAAAAAGGGGCGTAAATCAGCTGCCGAACTTGCCAAGGCAGCTGAAATGGAGACACTTGCGATAGAAACCCTTTCTGTCACGAAGTTGCGTAAATTATTCGCAAATACACTTATTATTATTGATGAGGTTCATAACATTCGCATTACCGATGATAATCGCGATAAACGTGTCGCAAAGATTTTGTTCCAGATCGTTCAAAAGGTGAATAATGTGCGGCTGCTGCTTCTCTCAGGGACACCCATGTATAATAGTTACAAGGAAATTGTCTGGTTGATTAACCTTATGAACTTGAATGACCGTCGCGCAACCATCGATATCGCAGATGTTTTCGACGACCGTGGTAATTTCCGTGTAGATGCGGAGGGTCGAGAGATCGGGAAGGATCTTCTTATCCGTAAAGCGACTGGATATGTTTCATTCGTTCGTGGTGAAAATCCGTACACATTTCCTTATCGTATCTATCCGAGAGAACATTCGCCAGACTTCTCGCTTCTTGCTCGACTTTCCCGGGAAGCAGGAGCGGGAGCGGGAGGATATCCACGTCGTCAGCTGAACGGGCGTTATATTGAACAACCGATTGAACATATCGACGTATATATGACGCGCGCAGGAGATATACAGGAAGCAGCATATCGGTTTATTATTAACGATATGAAGGCGATGTACATTTATAAGAAGACCGCGATGGTTCGACGAAAGAAAGCGGCGGCGGCGGCGGCGGATGCTGCGGCTGCCGCAGAAGAAGGCGAAGCTAAGGGCAAAGGGAAAGCCAAAGCCAAAGCCAAAAGCAAAGTGGCGGCGGAAAGCGCCGGAGCTGTAATCGATGAATCCACATTAGTCGAATCTGCGGATTTTCCGTCATTTGAAAATATGGATACGATTGGTTATGCGGCTGTTCAACGACCGCTTGAAGCCTTGAACATGGTATATCCGCATCCATCTCTCATCGAATACGTGAATGATCCAAATGACGAATTTGATATTGCGGCATGTATCGGGAAAGAAGGATTGCGTCATATCATGTCGTATGAAGAGGTAGGAAATCCACCGATGAGGTTGAATTTCGAATACCGACCGGAATTTATACGAGGATTTAAACTCCCACACGGTGAAACAACGACAAAAGCGTCATCTCGTATCTTCGCACCAGAAAATATTGGCCGATATTCAGCGAAAATAAAGCAAATAACGGATAAGATCATGGTAAGCGAAGGCATAATTCTTGTGTATAGTCAGTATATTGATGGTGGCGTTGTTCCAATCGCCCTAGCATTAGAGGAACTCGGTTTTACACGTTACAGCGTTGCTGGCGGGAATTCTTCCCTCTTCCGAAATAAACCTACACAAAATATCGACTCGATTACGATGCTTCCACAACGCCGACATCAAGCAGAATATCCCGACCAACCTTTTCGACCAGCACGTTATTCTGTTATCACCGGTGATCCCACGATTTCACCAGATAATTTACATGAATTGAAGGCGCTCACGAGTGAAAATAACACGAATGGTGAAAATGTGAAGGTTGTCATTATATCTGTTGCAGGAAGTGAAGGTCTTGATTTTAAAAACATTCGTCAAGTCCATATTTTGGAGCCTTGGTACAACATGAACCTGCTCGAACAAATTATCGGTCGTGCTATCCGTAATTGTAGTCATAAGCGACTACCATTTTCACGGCGAAATGTTGAATTGTATTTATATGGGACTGACCTGTCAAATCCCGAGATCGAGGCAATCGACCTTTATTTGTATCGTCTCTCGGAATTCAAAGCAGTAAAAATAGGTGTTGTATCACGTGTTCTTCGAACATCAGCGGTGGATTGTCTGCTAAATATTCAGCATAACACTCAAACTGCAGCACAACTGAATCAAGTCGTTCGACAAAATCTCTCGTCACGCAAACAAATCGACTATCAAGTTGGTGCGCGGCCATATTCCGCATTATGTGATTATATGGAACGATGTGAGTATGTTTGTCGTCCGACATTTTCAAATGGACGGCCGATTCAAGAACAGAACGATTTATATGGAATCGACAGCGACAGCGACAGCGACAGCGACGAAGAAGGCCGCAGCAGTGGCAAGGCAAGATCTTCAAAAAAACCCGAGAGCGATGTTCGTCTTGATACATTTAATGAAAAATTCATGTCGATGAATCTCGATAAAATCATTCACAAAATCCGAGAGTTATACAAAGACGCATTTTTCTATAAGAAGACAGGTCCGAACGGAATCATCGCGCATGTAAATGCGATACGACAATATCCCATCGCACAAATAAACCTAGCTTTATCCCAAATGCTAACAGATCCGAATGAGTATGTGAATGATAAATATGGGCGACTTGGACGTATTATAAATGTAGGTGATTATTATCTGTTCCAACCGATTGAAATAACCGATAAACGTATTAGTATTCATGAACGAAGCACTCCGGTTCCTTATAAACACTCCGCAGTAGAATATCCTCTTCCAGATAACATTACCGAGGATTATTTGGGAATTCTCTCGAAACCGGCGGGTCTGGGGTCGGGTATGGCATCGACGGTGGTTCCAAACAAAAAGATTGTAAATAAAATCGCATCGATTCGAGCGGCCGAATCCGCAACCCCCGCAAGAGAAGCTATCGATGTATTGAGTTCAGGTGTTCAAGAGCAAGTATCTGATTCTTCATCCGCGGCGGCAGCGGCGGCGTTATCAAATGAAGTTGAGGAACCGGTACCGAGAGCAGAAAATACGGTGACGATGTTATTTAATACATTCGAAACATGTAAAACGATTATCGAAAAACCAACAAAAGAACAAGATGACTGGTATTACTATTGTGGAAAGGTGATCCAACAAATCTCTCAGACAGAAGAATTCCAGATATCGTTGGGTGAACTTCACGAGCTCGTTGTTGCGAATCTCGTTGAACATTTGTCGTTCGAAGAATCGATTGATCTTTTGAATCACTTGTATCAAAAAAATAATGGATCGATGGAAATCAATACAGGTAGAACGGGTGAAGGTGCGGGTGCGAGTGCGAGTGCGAGTGCCGATGCTGGTTTCATACAAAATCTCTCACCATTTGAACGTATGATCCTACAATATTATTCTAGACAAGTGATACGCCGTCCTTTGATCGGACGAAGAGCGGCAGCGGCGGCGGCGGCAGCACAACCGTCATCGGCTGCTGTAAGCGCACCAGAAGATAAAGGAATGTTATTGTTCAATAAAGCGAAGAAAGAATTATTTGAACTTGTTGTTCTCAGGTATGAAACACGAGATTGGGTATCTGCTGAACCAGAAGACGAACGTGACTTCTCACTCCGTTTAGCAAAAGTTCAAACAGAGCAAATCCAAAAAATGAATATGATGGTCGGTTTTATTTCATTATTCAAACAGGAATACCTTGTATTCAAAGTGAAAATCATGTCGAAGAAACGCGATAAAGGTGCGCGGTGCGACCAGTCCGGAAAAACAGACGCAATTACAATCATTAATACTGCGCTATCGTTGAATGCGGCAACCCAAGCTGACGAATACAAACTCACATCCGAAAACACTAAATTTAGAACCCAAAAAGAGTTGTGTGTATTTCAGGAGTTTTTATTGAGAACATTCGATCGTAAAGCAATCAACGGGCGAAAATGGTTTTTTACGCCATGTGAAGCTTTGTTGTGTGATATTGAGAGATTACATATAGAGAAATAAAGTATAATTGTATATTAGGGCAAGAACAATAACAAAAATAACATACACCGCGATTTAATGAATCCAATCGAAAAAAAGAGTGGCGCAAGTGCGAGTATTTCAAGGTATGGTAAGGTAATGAACCAACCAACCACAGCAGCACCTAAGTTAGGGTTATATACTACGATATTACTTACACGTAAATTAGAAATTCCATTCCGTATTATTGGACGTAATGTAAAAGATACACTCGAACATATTCTCTCGAAAATGGTGGAAGGGAAGTGTATGGCGGAAGGATTCATTCGCCCAGGAAGTGTAAAGATTCTTACATATTCGAATGGCTATCTTCATGGAAAGAACGCGATTTTCGAAGTTGTCTATGAATGTGAATCATGTTCTCTTGTCGAAGGTGTCGTCTTTTCATGCGTCATTAAAAATATCAGTTTGGCGGGTATTCGCGCAACAATCAACGAGCCCAAAAGCCCGGTTGTCGTATTTGTTGCCCGCGACCATCACTATGATCGTGTTGATTTTACGCGACTTCAAGAGGAAGAAGAGATACGTGTAAGAGTGATCGGGCAGAGATTTGAGATTGGTGATGATGCGATATCTGTGATTGCAGAGTTGGCTTAATAAATATAAATAATACAATATTACACCTCCTTATTGTAATGGAATGTAATATTGTAAATGATAGGGTTGTTCTAATTTGTATTCAGCTGTTTAATATGTTTTGTAAAGATATTTTCACAAGCGTCAAATGATAGGTTTTCAACCACATAATCTCGTGGTTTATATGTATCTAATTTTGATAAAAACAAATCAAACGTACGCTCCATTTCGTCTTGTCTATGAAAGTATTCTCCGCACCTTTCATCCCAGTAAGGAATTGTAGTTGCTGGAATATTGTCGTAATTTGGTCCGATCTCTTGATTCATAGATGTAACATCCCAAACAAATAAAGGAACATCGCACGATAATGCTTCTTCTAAGGCAAAACCTTGACTTTCATGTCGTCCAACCCATATACCATATTTTGCGTTTTGTAAATAATCGAAGTAGTCATTTTCATTATATCGTTGATCATAACTAAATACTTTAACCTCAATATTACGTTTTTGTAAAAACTGTATGATAACGTTGTAATCATTATAACTCCTCGTTTTTTTATATAAAAATATACGATTCTTGTCATGTCTTGGGATATTATTCAATAGTTTATATTTTTCGGTATCGACGCCAAAAGGTAATACTCCCATATTTAAATCTTTACACAGTATTGTATTATTGAATTTATAATTTTTCCAGACATCTAGTGCCCATTTTGATGGTTGAATATACATGGAATTCGTCCCTTTGATCATTTCAATCGCACCGGGATCATCTGGAAATACCGAAAAATGTGCGCCAAATATAAATTTACAATAATGATATTTTTTAACATCGATCGGTCGACATGGAGCATATATTGCGTCGTATGTTCTTAATTCCTCTTCTGATATCTGATTCATATCCTTTACATCTGTAAATGTAATGTTTTTATAGTTTTGAATTGCATGTAAAATTTTATAATGCACACCAAGATTGACAAATAATACCTTCATAATGAACTCGATGCTTATGATAATTATTATGTATATGTATTTATATTGGTTAATATTTATATTTATATCATATGTATATTAGTATAAATGGACCATACTTTCATATGTCTTCATTGCAATGAACCATTTGTAGTGGCTCATCATGAATTCAATTGTAGGATATTGCGGCATGGTGTATTCCGACATAATCTTCAACCAATCAATCCGCATAGCAGCAAGGACGAATGTGATAAACTCGTAAGTGACGGTGTTATATACGGCTGTGGAAAACCACTTCAAATTGTAGATAGTAGTGGCGGTGGTTATCAGGTTATTATTTGTGACTACATATGAATAAAATTGATACAAATATAAACATATATATAGAACTCATATAGTCATCGTCATTTTATAAGAATGGCATCTTCGGTAGCAATAGCAGCGGAAACCGGAATGAAAGAACGACCACCAACAAAAACAATACGCCCGAAACCGAAACCAAAAGTCTCAAAAATGAAATCCGACGATGAATCTGCCTCCTCCTCCGCCGTCGTCGTCGGCGTCGTCGGCGCCGCACCTGCTTCACCCGAGATTACCGGCGCCCCAGACGTCGTGATCGCCGCCGTAGAACAGAAAGAACCGGTATATTGCGACACAGATCTCTTTGTCAAGGACAAGATTCGACGCACAATCAGCATTCCATTCTATAAATTGGGAAAAGGCGTTGTCATCGCACAATTGCTTAGAACTGAACTCGCAAAGATAGTTGAAGGGCGGTGCTCAATCGAAGGCTACATCTGCCCAGACTCGGTTGCGATTTCATCGTATTCATGCGGAACACTTGCCGGTTCAAGCATACACTTCGACATTATAGCGGATTGCTTGATATGCTTTCCGGATGAGAATACCGTCATCAAATGCGTCGCGAAAACAATAACACAAGCGGGTGTACGTGCTGGCGCAAAAGATTTAGAGCGAGGTAAGGTATCGCCTATCGAAGTGTTTCTTTCACGTGACATGCATGCGTGTTCGCGTGAATTATTCTCTCGTATAGAAGAAAATGATATTCTCACCGTGAAAATTATTGGACGCAGATTCGTCCTTCATGATACGCATATCACGATTATTGCGATGTTATTGGACATGAAGAAAGAGTATAAAGTTTAAACAGTAGTGTGTGTATTGTAAATGTCATCTGCCGCAGGATCATCGTCTAATTCCGGTTCTTTTTATTGTGAAAACAAAATGAGTGCTGCGATTGCAAGTTTATCTGCGATGAACGAAATTCAAACGATCGCTCAACATGTCGAAGCAAAAACCAATTATTTGATGTCGTTGAAAGATGGGATTGAGAATATGCCGGTTGTTCATCAAATCGAGATTTTGCGCATTCTACATTCAAAAAACACCCAAATCAACGAAAATAAAAATGGCGTATTTGTGAATATTTCTAGATTGAATAATGATATACTAACTGAATTGTATGATTATATGAAATATGTCATCAATCAAGAAAAACACTTGAACGAAATCGAAGAACAGAAACAAAATCTCACGAAAGAGTTCTTTGATAAATAACACGCATAAAGATAATGTGATATAATATATACCCTATATGATGACGGGTTTCATTCCTTGTCTCTATAATTCATTTTCTTTCACTCCGGCAAACTTGGAAGGAGGGAATATTATATGTTATGACATAAAAAGTCGCAGTATCGACAACAATAGCAGCGTGACAAAAATTCGTGATATTCATAATATTACTGATAAGAATAATATTCAGGTAAATATACCAACACCGGCTTTACTGGAACGATTGCCGGAACCTAAGTGTATTAAAAAAACATCGGAAACATCGGAATCAGATGTATCGACTGACAGTGATACAGCAGGGACCGAAACAGATTCCCAGATAGACAGCGAGCCCGAGCCCGAGCCCGAGCCCGAGCCCGAGCCCGAGAGTGACAACAATCCATCACTGGCTGTCAATCAAATCGTAATATTCCACCCGAATGATATAAGACAATATAGTATAAACATAAATGAAACCAAATGCGCTGATTCAATATTGTGGTGTTTGTATATTATGATGAATCGTTATGAAAAATTTGAAATGATCGATAATTATTACACAGAATCAAATCGATTCAAATTTGAGCTGATTGAATTACTCCGTCAAAACAAACCGATTTTAAAGGCAAACAAACTAATCCTAAGTGCGTTGGAGGAGTCACTTGTTCATAAACCGTTTATTACGCTAGAAACACTACATGCGGTAGTTGTATGTAAATCGATCTCTGTATATATTGTTCAAGACCGTAAGTATTATGATGTTGTCAGTGGTGGTGGTTGTCACGGGACAACTTTTATTCTCGAAAAAATAAAGGGAAAATACGTTTTGTATGATCCCCCGCAACCACTTATTGTGAAGTATCTCAGGTATGTTCAAGAAAATTATTGGCGAATGGAAAGTATTTCAGCTCCAATCCGTCCATTATCGGCGTATAAATTACAAGATTTGATCGATATTTCTATAAAGTTGGGATTGGAAGTTATTACAAAGATACCTGGTAAATTTGGATCAATCGGAACAGAAAAGCGTAAAACAAAACCAGAATTGTATGAATCAATTTGTCGGTATGTATAAAATTGAAGTATATATATATAAATAATATATCCTATTCATATATATAATGCGGAGAAATCGCGAAAGAGGTATGGCGGCGTCCGCATCTGAGACTGCGTCGGCGAAGCAATCCGAATTTTCAAATATCGTAAAATATTATTTAGAAGGTATCACAGATAAGAGTGATGGCATTCCAGAGTTGGAAATACGTTTCGGCACACGTGGAAATCCAGGGACAACACGAGAAAAATTCGACAACGTTCTTCAAAAACTATTGTCTGGCGGGTTTTCATTCATGAAAAAAAATGCGTATTCTTTGAAAATTCAGAACGAGTTCGTGGATCAGAAGACAGGACAAACAAAACTCTCGTTGATTCGCGCAGAAATCCATGGCATTAACGAAGTTCAGAATTACTGCAAAACAAATACGCCGGATGAGAAATATGTTCTATTTACCCAAAAGATGTATGCGAAAACTGGCGGCGGCGCCGGCGGAGAAGCCGAAAGCGGTAGCGGTAGTGGCGGCACCACAATTCACCCAGTTATATTTGACGACTTCAATTTCAAGGTAAGTTATCAACGTGAAAAACGTATCTCAAATACATCGACACTCGCACGGTCAATTCTAAAAACATGGAATGATAACAAGAAAACCTTTCGATACATTAACCGTAGCACACTCAAACACCCGGATTTTCCGTTTCAAATCGATATGAGTGTTGTCAAAGAATCGCAGAAGGATCAAACCGGTTATATTTCAGCATCGACATTTGATGCCGCAAAAGTCCTGGACAGTCCGATTCGATATGAAATCGAGATTGAAGTGATCAACGATTTAGTTGGCCCGGGAACCGCATTCAATCATCCAAAGCATTTGTTGGATAACTTGCGTAAAATGGTGAAGATTGTGATGTCTGGATTACAAGGAACAAACTATCCCGTTTCGTTATCCGATATGCGTGGAGTACAGCGTAGGTATTACGAACTACTCTATCCAGATGAGAAGCAGGGACATGGTGAAAGTGACAGCGACGAAAGTGACAGCGACAGCGAACATGAACGTCAGCATAAAAGAGGTGGTGGTAAAGACGACGAACGTGAACGTGAGTATGAACGCGAACGCGAACGCGAACGCGAACGCGAACGCAAGCAACGAGACCGAGAACGCGAACGCGAACATGTAACTGGGCGTTCAGGATTACAACTTCGCCCCAAGCATTTTATCGGCCCTTGTTCTTATACACTTCAAACCCAAAATATTCAACCATTTGACCCTGATTCAAAAGTGCCAAATATTCGGTTGAATTATTCAGTAACAGAAAAGGCCGACGGACATCGCAAACTTCTATTTGTCGCACCAAAAACCGGACATGTATATTTAATCGACACGAATATGAACTTTCAATTTACTGGCGGAGTATCACTCAATACCAAATTACATAATACGCTTCTTGATGGCGAACATATCCTTCATAACAAAAACGGCGAATTTATTAACTTGTTTCTTGTATTTGATGTATATTTCGTTCATAAGGCAGATGTCCGCTCACGACTATTCTTTCCAATCAACGAAGACGAAGTTCTAACCAATTTTCGTCTTCCACTAATGGAAAGTGTTGTAAGAAACCTCCAACTAAAATGTGTTTCGGGTGGCGCCGATTCGTTGCCTCCGATTCGGATTGAAACGAAGAAGTTTGAAATCGCGTCGGAAACTTCGTCAAAAACCATTTTCGATTGTTGCGCTTTAATACTGCGTAAAGCTGCCGAACATCAATTTGAATATCATACAGATGGTCTTATCTTTACACCAATTGATTTTGGTGTAGGGAGTGTCGAGAGAAATGATACTACATCGGCCGGACCATTATACAAAACCACATGGGAATATTCGTTCAAATGGAAACCTGCGCATATGAATACAATCGACTTTCTTGTTACCACGAAAAAAGGCGAAGACAGCGAAGATCTTGTTAGTAACGTCTTTAAAAGTGGTGTGGATATGTCGCGATGTGTTCAGGTTCAACAATACAAAACATTGGTATTGCGTGTTGGTTATGATGAACGAAAACACGGCTATTTGAATCCGTGTGTTTCGATGATTGAAGGAGGGGCAAGCGGGAGCGGCGATACCGGAAGAAGCGGCAATAGCGGCGATAATACCGACTCTTATAAACCTGCGCCATTTTACCCAACATACCCGTATGATAATGACGCACATATTTGCCATATCATGTTGCGTCCAGATGAAGCCGGTGTAAGCCAAATGATGACACTTGAAAACGATATCATCCAAGATGAGACAATCGTTGAATTTAGTTATGACCCAACACAGCCGGTAAATTGGCGATGGTCGCCCTTGCGAGTTCGGCACGATAAAACGGCCGAGTATCGCGCAGGAGGAAAGAATTATGGCAACGCATATCATGTTGCAAATAATAACTGGCATTCGATTCATAACGCGATTACACCTGAGATGATAATGACCGGTGAAGGAATACCTGATGAACTCACAAGTGACGATATTTATTATAATAACGCCGAAACTGCCAACGGTGGGCGAGGTATCGATATTGGAAGAGGCACGAAAATCCGTACTCTTACAAAGGGGATGCGTGATTTCCATAACTTATTTGTAAAACGCAAGCTGATCATGAGTGTTGCGCGACCGGGACAGACGCTGATTGACCTTGCGGTTGGAAAGGGCGGTGATTTACCGAAATGGGTTGCTGCGAAACTGGGTTTTGTTTTCGGAATCGACTATTCCAAAGACAATCTAGAACACAAATTCGACGGTGTTTGTGCACGATATCTTGACACGAAGAAACGAAAACGAAATATTCCAGATGCGATATTTATTCATGGTGACAGCAGTAAAGAAATACGAACCGGTCAAGCGGCAATAAGTGAAAGATATCGTATCATATCACGCGCGATTTTCGGTGAAGGCGCGAAAGACGCAAGTATATTAGGTCGTGGTGTTTATCCGCATTATGGTCGTGCGGCCGATGGTTTCGATGTTTGCTCTGTTCAGTTTGCGATTCACTATTTCTTTGAAAATATAATGAAAGTCCATACATTTCTTCAAAATGTGTCCGAATGCACGAAGCTTGGCGGATATTTCATCGGAACATGTTTTGACGGCGCACGTATCTTTAACGCATTAACACGGGTTGAGACTGGTTCTGAAATGAGTATTTTGTCGTCGGGTTCGGGTTCGGGTTCGGGTTCCGATCCTCAAAAAATGTGGTCTGTTCGCAAGAAGTATCACCAGACCGAATTTGAACCGGATAGCAGTAGTATTGGATACGAAATTGAGGTGTATCAGGATTCGATTAATAAGCTTACGCGCGAATATCTTGTGAATTTCGATTACTTGACACAACTTCTTGAAAATTACGGATTTGATCTCGTGACACCAGAAGAAGCAGAAACAACGCTGATGTTTCGTATGCCGGATGGAACCGCGACATTTGAAACGATGTATCATGAAATGGAAATCGAGTGTAAGAAGAAACAGCGCGAAGTAGAAGGCGATGGCGGCGGTGGCGGAAGCGCTGGAAATGAATGGGAACGCCGTTGCCAACATGAATATGGCTCTGCGTTGTATATGACACAGGAAGAAAAGCAAATTTCATTCTATAATCGATATTTCATATTTCGAAAAAACCGAAATATAAACGCAAAGCAACTGAAAAGCAGTTTTCTAAGTTATGCCGGATTACAAGAAGAACATCATCGTGCTGCTGCTGCTTCTTCTGAGCCAGGTGATGTTACGATTGAGTCAATCGCACTTGAAAAAATCGCGAAGGCATCGAGACCGATCGATGTTGCGTCAAAACCCGCAATCGCTGCGCACATCGTAGAGGAACGCAAAGACCGGCAAATAAGTGAATCTACTGCTGCGTCATCATCCGCGACTACCTTAAAATCAAAACCAAAACTTAAAAAGGTGACAACAATAAAGGCGGCAGAATCGGCGAAGTCTCCTGAACCTCCTACTGCCGCTGCCGCTGCTGCTGCTGTTTCACAAGTAGAAAGCGCTCCCTCTGCGCCAATCGAACAAATTGAGAAGAAAATACAAAAACGAACTAAAAAAGTAAAAGCAATATCAACAGAAGGAGAATCGGAAGCCGAAGCAGGAAAAGCAGGAGCAGCAGCAGCAGCAGCAGCACCTCCTCCCAAACCGAAACGACAAACCAAGAAAAAAACTGACTTATAAACATTTACATACAGAATGTAATCGAACAATAAATGTATAAAAAGTCGCCCAAGAATTGTTTTAAACCTTTGTTACAATGTGGTGGGCAAAATAGTAACGACTTCAACACACATGTCGCCGTTTCTTATGCGAGTTCTTCTCATCATCCACCATCTACTGAAACGAATAAACATAATAACGGTCCTATATTAACTTATTTCAATTATTTTTTATTACCCCAGGTTGATATACAAGTATGTGAAAATGGTGACTATATTCCACTTGAATTAAATATTACACATACAAACGACGAACAGAAAGTCTATGTTTCATCGTCGATTTACGCGCATCTATGCGACATCAAACAACAGATTGAAAAGTATCAAGATACATGGGATAATATAAAGAAATTTACGAATCCATATGAATACATTCATTCAAATATCTCCGGAAACAAAACAAATATCAGCAAGTTACGTCCATTATCTCGTTCATTTTATAAGATGATCGAGATTATGAAAAATACGAATTTACTATCACGCTACGACGAAACGTATGCGACAAAACCGGATTCAAAAATGGGGATAAAAACGTTTCATCTGGCCGAGGGTCCAGGTGGATTTATTGAAGCGTTGGCATATTTACGCGGATTGGGGTATCAACGACATAGTTATAATGAGTATAATGAAAAAAAATCCGGCAGCGGCTACGAGTCAAACGATAATATAAATTCACCCATACATATTCTCAAACGTAATACCGAATTTCATGATGAATATATGAAAGAACAAGAATATTTAAAAGTATCACGTCGTATATTTGATAGTCAAAAAGATGTCGCTTCCCAGGCATCTACTCATGTTACATACGGGAATGACAGATATTATGGTATGACATTAGTAAATGATGATCCGATTTGTCCCGGTTGGAAAAAAACACGATCATTCCTAGAAAGTCACCTGAATGTTCTGATAGAAAACGGCGCTGATAAAACCGGTAATTTAATCTCATTAGAAAATTTCATTTATTGTGCTGAAAAGTATAAAAACACGATGGATATTGTAACTGCTGATGGAGGGTTCGATTTTTCATTAGATTTCAATCAACAAGAAAATATGGCAACGCAGCTTATATTTTGCGAAGTGTTCTATGCGCTTGTTATGCAGAAAAAAGGCGGGTCATTCATCCTTAAAATTTTCGATGTATTTCACAAGACGACAGTGGACATTTTATACCTACTAAGTTATTATTACAACGATGTATCTATTATGAAACCCTATACAAGTCGTGTCGCAAATTCTGAAAAATACGTGATTTGTCAAGGGTTCAAAGTGGCTGATTCTCATTCGATGATACAGCAATTTACGAGTATATTTCCATCTTTATTAAATGGTGTTTTGTCGTCATTTCTGTCATTCAACCATGATCTCTATTATTTGAACCGTATTGAAGAGATGAACGCAATGGTGAGCTTTCAGCAGATCGAAAATATTACATCGACTCTTTCCATTATTACAAATCATAGGAATGCGGAGAAATTGGAACAGTATAAACGCGCAAATGTGAATAAATGTATTGCTTGGTGTGAAAAATATGATATACCCTATAACGCACAGCATGCGTGTTTTCAATCTACCAATATTTTTCTTCATAAATCGATTCAGCCTCCTGCGAACGGGAATATGCGTTTGAATACGTCGCTGGGAGGGGATGGGGGGAGTATAGCTGCTTCTGCGACCTGTATGGGATCAAGTTAAAAACAGTCTAAATATATATCCAAATGTATGGTAATATAGCAAGAATGCAAAGCACATTACAATTTATAGCAGGTCAATTGAAGAAACCGAGAGAACGATTTGAGACAATATTAGAGCCACTTCAAGCACTTCTTCAAATTGGACTTCTTGCGTATTATCCAATTGGAAGTAAGTTGGCGATTCATAATAATATATTAACCGTTCAAGCGCCTGGTTATACGCAACATGTGCGTCGTTGGTATAATAATGATAAAAAAGAGGACGTGTTTTACTTATATAACGTATTCTCTCGATTCAATAAATTCTATAAGACGGTACTTTCGGGTGGCGGAGGCGAGAATGCGGCATTATTTACCCTTCTAAATGAACTCGCGAAAACAGGGATTAATAATTTGATACGAACTTATAATCAGACTGATAAAATACATATTCTTCACACCCTTCAAATGTATAAAGGGATGCTCGACAATCCAGAGTTGGTTCGTCGTCTAGCAGCAACAGATAAATCAGAAGCGGCAACGATTGGCACCGGTAGCGGTGGCGGAGAAGATGATGAGTTGCCGTGTCAGTTTCCAAAACGGATTGGATCGTCGAGTGCGTCGTCATCACCTCCATTACGCTCATTATCTAATGTAAGTATGAATGTTCCTATGGAAACATTAGTCGATACAAATATCGACCTAATATTTATTAAAATCACCGATTTATATTCACAAGAAGATTACACGATTATTTACCATACACTCGTTAAAATCCAGAATGATCCGCAGTATTACTTGAATTATGTTGAAGGACTGAATAAAATACTCGAACCGGTGAATATTCGCATCAAAAAATGGATTGATGACAATATTGTGTTTTAGCTGGTGGTCCTAACTGATGACCGTCTTTACTCCATCTCCAACTTCACCCAACACTGCTTATACGTAGCATTGCTGAGTTCGCCTTTGATTTTACGAGAAAATTCGGGGAACGCGATTTTGATTTTCGTGTCTTCGCCTGTTTTCACGAAATGATTGAGTTGCTTGTATAACTCGCGGATCGCTGGATAAGAAATATTCATCTGTAATTCGGTGAGTTTATCGATAATAGGACGAACCTGTTCGCGGCGTTGTTCAATAGTGCGTTCGGTTTGAATCGGGATTGTGCCTGCGACTGTGTCTTGTGTGTTTTGCCTTTTCTTCATATTCCGTTTCCAGTGCTTTCCTTTACCATAACGTGTATTGTCAGCGGGTGTATCAGCGTTGGCTGTGGTGGCTTCCGCACTATCATCAGCAAGAGCAGCCGCTTCGATATGAATATCCGTCATATCTTCCGGTATAAGTATTGATTCGGTACGCCAGTTATCTTCGAATGACTTTGGCGCATGAAGCGTTGGTGGCGGTGTCAGCATAGGTAATAACAAAGGCGATGACGAGTTCGCATCACCGGCTACACTAGCATCATCCGTTCCTGTGCATGAAGCACTAACATCCATCGATATATTTGATCCCATTTATTACAATAAGTTACAATATATTTTTATACCTATTTGACAATTTTATTCATAAAATGTTCATTCACAAATGCCTAAAATACCACGTCGAAGTCGTCATTATACATTTTATCGCTTTTCTTGATTCCGACGACTTCATGAAAGGTCTTACTTCTCATAAGCGGAACATTCGTTCGTATTTTCAGGTTCAGATGCGGATTCGTCAATACTTGGACAAGAATCTCTCGGAAATTCGCATACTGACGATTCTGAATCGCATAATACGTGTAAAAATTCATGAAAGAATTCTCTCGAACATGTTCATCTCTTGTGATATCATTCACATCATCGTATAAATGCCGATGATATTTGTTAAGGGCATCTTCACACACAGCAATACCTGTCACATCCGCTAAATTCTCGGATAGCGAGAGATTGCCGTCGATGACAAATCCATCTTTCGCAGAGATTTCTTCATACTGACGGCGTATTGCGGCGATTTTACGTTCATATGTTACGATGTCATCTTTACTCCACCAATTTTTTATCACGCCTTTATGATTGTAGATACGCGAATTCACATGAAGTGCGTGAGAGATTTCATGCCCGAATGTAAAACCAACCGATGCGAGATCGTATTCATACCCGCGTCCAAATTGAACATTCATGCTATGCATATATGCGGTTGGAATATAGATACTGTTCGTGTTCGGCGTATAATACGCATTTACTACAAAGGATTGAACACCAACGAGTTTCATCGTTCCCCAGTTCACGATATCGAGGTCTTCTGATGATAAACGTGATACGCTATTTCCACATGAGAGGTGATGCTTCGCAATATATTCTGTTCGTTGAATGCTGCGTTTGAGTAGATTGCCCCATGCGTCTTTCCGGTCATAATCCAGATGTGTAGGATCGGGTGCCGAGAGATTTGCCTCACCAATACATAATTGTAGTGTATTCAATTTCTTCAAGGCGCCCTTCTTCGTAGTCGCCGACATCCATGTATTGCGCTCGATACGTGCCTTATAACAATCGAGCATCGTGTTTCCAATCTCTCGAACTTTCGAAATCATTTCATCATTTTTATAACGGCGGGTGAATTCATTCGTCATCGTCTTTGGGAACGCATACGCTAATCCAATAATCGGGAAATATTCTCTCGGAAAGTGTGTATCCTTTCCACGAATGAGTGTATCGTTGAAGTCAAGATAAATCTCTCGCCACTTATCATGGAAACAGATGAGCTGGCGTAAATACATGAAGTACCAATAACTCTTCCATGCGTCAGACGCCCATTCCTTTTTGAGAAGGTCCATGATCGAAGATAAATAACCTACTTGACTTACGATGAAATAGGATGGAATGTCCGATGGTGTTGGGTCGTATCCTATCCATTTTGCCATCTCTGGCCAATCCAGCCCGACGAGTGACATCGAGTCTTGCGAGAGAATTCGTGTGGCGCCACGAATATTATTTCTATAATGTGGAAGTTTCAGACGTTCTTTTGTATCGGTGTCGGCGTTGGAGTCGCATCCGTCGCTTCCATTATCATTTTCGCATTCACAGTTGCGGTGTTTTGTGATTTTCGCGGGCGAACACGAGAGATGCGGCGGTTTTTCAGATTTATTTTTCGTATTGTAAATATTCGCATAACTTTCATCGAAACGACAATCCACGTTGTTCATGCATGTGAGTATTTTACACTCGATATCATAAACATCGCTTACCTTAATGTTGTGCGTAGTTTCATAGTCGCGACCCAAACATTTTGTGAAAACATCGTCGATGAAACGTAGAAACGCATTCGTGATTCGTTTTTTGTATATAAGATACTCGATGGTTTTCATTTCGGGGCTATCTCTGTCGTCATTAGAAGTGGAGGAACCGCCATCTTGTCGTTGACGTATTACCTTGTTCGTGCTAACATTCAACCGAACTCCGCGCATTTGTTTTTCGAGAATGCTATCTGCTAAATAAAACCGATAGTCATATAATGAAAGGGACGGCGATCCGATGTGTGCGGAAAGCTTTCCCGGAGTATATTCGTCTGGATATACGTTCCAAACAACTGGAAGCGCCCATTTCACCATCTCATTCTGGTTCATAACACCCAGAAATTTATAAAGATTGTTTTCACATATGAGGCCCTTATATAATTTACAAAAATCTGCGATATGGGCAAGGACAGGTTCAGGATGTAGGTCGCGAAAAGACGCATACATATTTTTCATTTCCCGCGCAACCGCGGTGTCGGAATGTGAACGAGTATAATCATGTATCATCTTGATCGTATTTTTGAACATCTCGTCCTGAATTAATTTAAAATTGTCTAAGGGTCGGATATATTTCAATTCTCTCGGTAACGTCTTTGGGACTTCTCTCAACCATTTCTGATTTGCCCATAAATAGAAGTTATCGGCACGGAGAGCACGGTCTCGTTTGCGTTGGGTTATAGGACGTCGTGTATACGATGACATGTGATTAATCTGACTGTCACGATGACTGTATCTGCGATTGCGGTGGTGTCGGTGTTTTTTTGTATTTGACATATCCAATAGTTATATATTAGTATGTGATACTCCGGTTATATATTGATGAGAATATATATATTAGCATTTCAGATGCGGCCTCTTAACAGCACGGTTATACAAATTACAATCCGGTTTGAATATTTTGCTCTTGATGAAGTAAGGCGCGCCCATCGAATCTCCATGATACTGGCCGGCATTTCCAGCCGCAACACCATATGCTGTCTTGAATGAAGCACCGTTCTTTGTGATGGTTTCGAGCTTCAATCTTTCGAGACGCGTCCCAGCGCTTACCGCACCTTGAACGCCATATTTCGCATTATTTGGCTTGTGAATGACAGTTGTGCGGCATTTGGCACGGTCGGCAGCGTCTGGATAAATTCTCTCAGCATTCCCACAATTCGTTGAATAATAAACTTGTGCGCCTGTTTTAGAATCGCTGGGATTCGCGGGGGTTCCGTCGGGAAGAACATACTGGTTGGCGGTTCCCGACATTTTCGAAAAGGTCTGTTGTTGCTGGTATGTCCGGCATCGCGCTTGAAGATATGACGCGGTATTGGTATGATAAGCGCGACTTACATTTGTATTCCCGCTGCGAATGATGCGTTTCTTTGGGTTGAACGAGAGATTTTTGGTTTCGTAAATGCCGGTGTTGATTTGATATGAACCGGGTTCACCTGGAACGCCTACTTGTTTATATCCAGGATTCTGCACAATTTCATCTGGCATACACTCGCGCAAGAATGGGCGCGGGATATCTTCTACGACGTAGTTTTGTTTCGATGCGACACGGGTGTCACAACCACACGCGGTTCCTCGGAAAATGATCCCACCAGGACGGTCTATGAACCCGATAGTAGGACGCGACTTATTCGTGGAAGATGGCATAAGGCTTTTACGCCAGTGCTTGATGGGTCTCGCGCGAAAACTGGACCGCTTGATCACATTCTTTGTTTGGGGAAATTCGCAGCACTTGGTGTCACGCCCAAAGTCATTCAGGGGGTTACCTTCTGTTGACGGACCGTTCTCCGCAGGTCGTGTATATCCAGGAAATACACTTCGAGTCGTAGATTGCTTCGTGGAACGGATCGCTACCTTCATCGTTCTAAAATTAAGCGGCCATGAAACAAAATTCTTGCTCATTTTATGTATTCGTATATATCAAGTAGATAGTTTAATTTAGATATTATTTTAGATAGTATTTTAAATAGTATGTTCGAATATATTCAATTCTATACCAAAAATCTCTCGAACTTCACAATATTACTCTTGATTGGCGTGGTGATTGCGATATTAGATATTACAATTCGCAACGTCATTCGAGATGTATATCTAAATGTTCGAGAGAATATGCGGGGGAAGGACCGCGAACATGAAGGCATGGAAAATAAAGGCGATGGCGCAGATAGCGGCGTTTGTCCCAAAGATTGTAATGCTGTTGAAGCATTACGGTCCAAACTGACTGGATTAATTGAAAACGCTGCTAAACTTCAAAATGATATTAAACAAAATAATGAAACAATAAAACAACAGCAAAGACTTATCGAAATTATGCAAATGAGTGTTCAAAAATTAGTTGAAAAATCAAAGTAATAAAATAAGAGGAAATAGTAAAGACTTTCGGTTTCGGTATCGAAGATGATATATAATTCATTTATTCATGCGGATGAAAATGCAACAATCGATGTATTTAGGTCAAATGTATTACAATTTGTAAATGATAAGGAAACACACCCGATTGTAAAATACAAAGGATTCATACTTGCGTTTTTACTAGTATTATCCGGTTTATTGATTTTACTGTTGTTTAATCGTGATAAATTACTAGGTCATTCGTTTTGGAAACATTTGTTTGTTCCGGTATCTGTGTTGAAAGATAAATACTTTTCGATGAACAAACGAGGCGGCGGTGGCGGTGGCGGTGGCGACGATGACGATGACGTATTATTTGGTTACGATTACAAATACCGAAATAGTGAATCCGCAATTTTTCGTGAAGCGATTGAAGGTATGGCGACGACCACAACAAAGTCTGGTCAGTTTGTCGGCGCTGATACAGAAAGTGCTGAAAAAAACAAGAAAACACCTTGCGCAAAAGACTGTTCAGAATATGTTGAACTTAAAGGAAAAATAAACGATTTATCGAAATACGTAAATGCGGTGAAAGACCAAACTGACGAAATCAAACAAACGTCGGAAAAAATACAAGAATTAGGAAAACAGATTGAAGATTTGAATAAATCACTTTCACCAGGGGGGCAGGTCAATATACAAATGTAGGCGACGGTGCTTCGCGAATAGTAGGAAACAAATCAATAATTTAATCTAATGAATAGATAGTAGTATATATCACTCTAATTATAATAAAAGATGACATCAAAGTTATCGTCAGTATC
>Ga0078894_10000160_pt1 | contig 42153 bp, 40 predicted proteins | sample LauGreSu1BDMLBSD_2_FD_67506 | JGI IMG/M metagenome (GOLD analysis project Ga0078894, IMG submission 67506) | Freshwater lake microbial communities from Lake Michigan, USA - Su13.BD.MLB.SD (version 4) (version 4) | ecosystem: Environmental > Aquatic > Freshwater > Lake | place: Lake Michigan...
AAATATAAATAAGATGGAAACTGCTGAACCTGCTCAAGCACCTGCCCAACAAAAACTTGTTGATATTCAAATTAGTGATGAAAACACTGCTCTTAATGTTCTTGTTTCATTTGTTGCTTTAGCACACCAAAGAGGAGCATTTTCAATTGAAGAAAGTGCTAAAATTTGGGAATGTGTTAAATTCTTTAGACGTTAAAAGTATTTAGATTTATAATGAAATATAAATACTTTGATTATGCAAAATTAGTCATTTTGATTTATTATCTCTTCGGACAGGTCTCGAACCTGCGACCTAACGGTTAACAGCCGTTTGCTCTACCTACTGAGCTACCGAAGAAAAAGTTTATTGGTCCTACTCGGATTCGAACCGAGGGTGCGGGATTCAAAGTCCCGAGTGATAACCACTACACTATAAGACCTCTATACAATTAGTTTAGTACCTTATACAATTAGTACCTTATACCATTATAATATAATGTTATTTCTTTAAGTTGTTTTATAATAATATATATTATTTTCATTTCTCTCGTCGAGTTAATTTGTTTTTAAGAATTTTGATTATTTTTTGTTTTCTTGTATGTTTATTTGTGTCTTTGATTATATGATGTCTATGGGTCTTTTTATGTTTTTTGTATTGTTGACGATTCTTTAATGTATGCGAACCACCACCACTCAGAAAATCTTCTGCTCCACCATAAGTATATTCAGAAACATTTTTTTTACCTCTTGCACTACCAAATACGTTCGATATACTTTTTTTATATGGTGGAGAATCAATATTTTGTGAAGTCGTTTTTATAAGATTTTTTCTAAAACCAATATTAATACTTCCATTTTCTTCAATTAAATCACTACTTAAATTTGATCCATTTCCTTTATTAGTATTATTTTTAACATATATATTACCATGAATGTCTACATCTTGATCTGTTCTTATATATTTACACATGTTTTGTTCCATTTTAAAATATACAATTTTTATTTCCTTATCTGGTCCGCTATCTACATATTCATTTGTATAATTTTTATAACCACTTACTATTGAGGTATTTTCTAAAAGTGGAACTATTAATTTCTCTTTGCGTGGATCTGTTTGTATCGCACTAACTTGTGAAAAATCAGACATTTGTGTTGAAGGTGGACTGAACCGTTGACTGTCTTTTTCTGGTGTTGTAAGAATACCTTGTGAATACGGTGGTGAATTACCTTCTTGTGATTGTGGTGGTGAATTACCATTATATATTTGTTGGGGTGATGTACCTACTAGTGATGATAACTCAGGTTTTTTTATTTCTTCATATTTCAACATATCACTACCATACAAGACATAACCATCATTTAATTTTCCATCTGAAAGTCTAACAGTAATCGTATTTGTTCCATGATATAAAGCAATTATTCCTGCCATTACATCAAAAGAAATAAACCAAAACGGTTTTGAAATTTGTGTTTTTGACAAATGTTTTACGGTTGCTATTTGTGAAAAATCACCCATTGTCTTACGAAAAAGTATCATAAATAATTGAACTAATTTATCTTGTGTCAATTCCTTCTTATTTTTATTATATATATCAATCAATGTTTTACTAGTTGTATCACTAATACCATCTGTTCTAGTTCCAATATTATCTTCTATAAATTTTTTTATTATTGCTGCTGGTGGTTTTAAATTACGAAATAATTTCTCTCTAAAAAGTTGTGATATATCTGTGACAGATGCGTCTGGTATATTATCCGTTTTATTACCACCTTTTTCAATTTGTAAATTAACTTTTTTCGTTTTTGCCTTAGAAATAAAATCACGTCTATTTTTATAATCTGTTTGCCCATTAATAAATCCTTGGAAATAATCATCAGACGATGGTTCTGAATATAAATTAAATAATTCCAAAACTGGTGATTTGTTTATATATTTAATCTCATCTTCACCTGCTCTAAATAATGGATTATTATTTTCAATGTTTTCTTCCATAGTTTCACTGTCAAAAACATAAAAATTAAACAAAAGTCTTATAAAATTTTCTAAATCTTCATTTTTAATATTCATTTTTTTTACCATTTCTGGTATTGTTATTTGTTGAATCTTTGTTATAATATCATTATTTTTGTCATCACCAATATCATTATCATAGTCTACAATAATAGTACCATTCTTCGAAAATGTTAAAATATTGATATAATGTCTGTCAAAGTCCATTATAGGGTTAGGTATTATATTTATATCCAGTTGTCCCTCTTGTTGAGGGTTCCAAACATTTTGATTCGTTATTTGTTCAGTATTCAAATCATTTTGAAGATTTCTATTTGTATCTGAATTTGTATCACTATCAACTTCATCACCATCACTATCACCAATGATATCCATATTAGAACCGTAAAATGGTAGTTGTACGTCATCTTCTTCATAACCAACTATTCCAAATCCAAAACTATCAGACAACTCACGAATTCTTTTGAAAATCGTTTTCTTACTAGGAACACTAAACCCTATATTATCATTTTTGTCAGAAATGAATGTTTTCAGTGCATCTACCATTTTTGGAGCAATATTATCTGCCGTTTTGCTCATTTCATAATTTGCTTTATCATTTCCTAACGCAATTTCTATATCCTTATCAAGTTTTTTAATTTGTTTTTCTAATTTATCCTTTAAATCTTTCAGTTTTTTATTTTCCTTTATTAATAAATTCTTTTCTTTAGCAGTTGTATTTTGATCTCTTAATTTAGTATCTATATCAACTATTTCATTAGTTGTGTCGTTCAACATTTGTTTTTTAGTATTATATTCTGACTTTAAAGCAGAAGAAAGAGCATTTGGTAGTTGTCCATAATAATTTCCCTGGTTTTTATCATCAGAAAGTAATAATGAACCGAAAATAAAAGAAAGTTTCTTTCCATTTACCCAATTATTTTTTACAGTATTTTTAAGTTCATCTATTTTACTTTTAAAAATGGTTTTATCATCATTCAATAGTCTAGTATAATAAACTCTGAAGTATTTAAATAATTGTTGTTTATAATCTTCATCTCTCGCAATAATTTCTTGTTCATTTAATGCTTCAAAATTACAAGAAAGCATAGATTGATTTATATTTGTATTTGTATTTGTAAATTGAATTTTCATATTTGATTGTATTTCACTATATCCTTCAAAATCTATATAACTACCATCTTTTGGAATTGCCAATGGTTCATAACACGCCAATTTATTGGCTGCTTCATCATAAAATCCACTCGTTGTGTATAAAACATACATTTCCTTTGAAGTAGACACATTATTTCCTTCAGCAGATGAACAAACGCATGATTGAAGAAGACTTACTTTTGATGTACTCTTAAGTGCGTCTTCAACAAGATAAATAGGTCTTACTATATTTTGTCCTCCCTCTTGTATTATTCTTCCGACTTTATTATGTATTTCTCTCCCAAATAAATCGAAATATTTGTTTTGACTATTAATTCTTGATGAAATATTTGGTAATTGCAAAATATTATAATCTGTTTCATTAGTTAACAATAAAGCATTATCTCCAATTGTATTATAGTCTCTACATTGTTGTAATTCTACATTGACAGCAAGTTTGCTTGGTTGGTTTGTATTTGAACATGCCATATCTATTAAACCACTATGTTTTTTGAAAAAATATTTGTCATTTATTACACTCGCAATAAAATAACATAATTTATGTCCTCTTTCTAGAAAACTATGTGCACTTACTTGTTTATTTGTTTGTTTAGTTGTATTTTCAAAACATTTTGTTATAAATTCATATAATATCTTATTTTTATCTTGTTCTCTATTATTTTGTGTCATTAAATCATCATATATGCGTTGATAAGTATATTTTTCGAATATATAATTGTTATTAATGTCTCTTTTATGTTGTCCACTGGTCTCCTTTTCAGCATCTCTTGAATATTTTATTTCATTTTCATTAATAATTTTTTTGATTTTTGTTAATACGTCAGATATTATATCTTGGCGTTGACCTAGGAAAAAAGAATAACTAGAAAATGTTGCGTCAAACATTTTAATAATCAAATCAATTTCAGTTCCTATGATATCTTTGGCATTTTTCTTTGTTGACATCAACACTGGAGTTTCACAAAAATCATGTATCATATCGAAGAAAAAAAGAATGACCAAACCTAAATCTATAGGTACATTGATTGTATTATTTTGAGAAACATTGAAAATACTTTGTTGTTGAATTATTGTTTCTGGTTCATCATCTGGTTTTATATTTTTATTTACTCGTCCTTTTTTCATTTGTGTTTGTTGTTGTTGAATTCTTGTTTCTGGTTCAACATTTTGACGCTTTGAAGGATTAATATTATTATTTGGTTCTCGTTTAGGAGGCATTCCACCATCAAATTTTTTATATTGCGTTTTTAATGTATTCATATTATTTATATATATTTAATAGATATTTATTTGTTTATAATATATACTTAATTTGATTGTTTATAAAAAATAATAAGTATTCTAAAATATACTTATTATTGAAAATATGCTCATATGCGGGCTCGAACCGCAGACCTTCGGCTCATAAGACCGATGCTCTAACCAACTGAGCTACACGAGCACAAATAAGGGGCTCACCGGGATTCGAACCCGGGACCTCTCGCACCCAAAGCGAGAATCATACCACTAGACTATGAACCCATATCCACTTTTAAGAAAAGTGGAGCAAAAATATTACTTTAATATCGACTGCTGCAGGAATTGAACCTACGCGGGAAATCCCAATGGGTTAGTAATCCATCGCCTTAACCACTCGGCCAAACAGTCTTTTCTGGACATTGTGGGTTTCGATCCCACTACCTCACGCATGCTAAGCGTGCGCGCTTCCAATTGCGCCAAACGCCCACTTATATTCATAACATTTTTTAATTGGTTGGACTTGATGGGTTTCGATCCCACTACCCTGTGCTTGCAAAGCACATACTCTACCAATTGAGCTACAAGCCCATTTGTATCCTACTAACACCTTTTATTTTTTTATCAGTCGCTATCACTTATACCCAGTCGCTACGCTTTTATCCGTCACTTCGTTTACCCATTGCTATCGCTTATACCCAGTCGCTACGCTTATATCCGTCACTTCGTTTATACCCAGTCACTTCGTTTATACCCCCAGTCGCTACGCTTATACCCAGTCGCTACGCTTATACCCAGTCGCTACGCTTATACCCAGTCGCTACCGCTTTATATGCTCATATTAACAATCATCGCATATTTCCATCTATCCCCAATATATATACTATTGTTGTCTTTAAATTGTTTTCTTAATAATATCTTTTTTCACAACAGGTTTTGGTTCTTGAGGTAATTGTGAAATTGTGTTGCCAGTATATGTGGCATTTGCATAATAAGACGTATACACATTATCATCATATGGATTTACCCCTTCAGAAACAGTACTAATATTGTTGTAGAGATATCCTTCTTCTTTTTCAGTTTCCTTTTTGTCCTTTTTAATACCCAACATTCCCATTAATTTGGGGAACCATTTACTTTCTTCAAAAAATAACCCCCACTTTGCTGTAAAAATAATGACAACACCATATAAATATAATAAAAATCTCATTTCTTTATCTAATGGAGGATATTTTGTCCATCTAGGATTAAATAAATAAATCAATAAGACTGACATACAAGCAACAAAAACAAATTCTGCTCGTTCGTTATAATATGTCAATTTTTCAATAATTTCTTTATTTTCGTCTTTTCCTTTAAATTCATAATATTTAGCACCTAATTTTGTCCCAAGGAAAATAACTTTAATGAAAATAATTAAATAAACAAATAAATCTAATAATTTCATTAGTAAACGATTTATAATATATAAATAGAAATTTTATGAATAAAACCTTCTAAATTAAATATTTCATATAATAAATGAACCCTATTTCTCTCAACGAAGCATATCAATTTTCCACATTCAGTAATTTTTTAAATCAATCATCAGCGCCACAATACAACCCAAAATGTATATATTGTTTACATCCAAATTCAATTCCGTTAATGAATGACGGTGGATCATTAAGAAGATGTGATAAATGTAAACGTGAATTCAAAGCAGAAATAATTTTAAGACCTGGTACAACAAACACTAACACAAACATTTTAAAACCTGATCAATTTAATAAATATCAATTCAGAAACCCTTATGAACCAATACCAAAAACACAGAAGGAATTACAAAGTTTTAACCCTGATGCTTATATTCATTTCTCTCAACAAAATTCCTATTATAACCATGATTTCTCTCATTTCAAATAAATAATAAGAGAGAAAAATTGAAAACAAAGAAATTGAAACAAAAAAATTATTATATAAACTATATATAAAATGGTTTGTTCAATTACTTGCGCTATTTCAATGGTTTTTATTATTGCTTCTATATACATGGCATATTCTGTAAGAACAAGTCATATTACTGAAAAATATAAGAAACAATTACCAGAAAGTTTGAAAAAAATATATGAAAAAATAGAGGGCGAACGATTAACCATATATTATCAAGGTTTTGCTCTTGGATTACTTATTTCTCTCGCAATCATGTTTTATAGATATTTTTTCAACAAAAAAATTATGTCAAATTTTGCTATTGTATGTCTAGTTGTATCAGTAAGTTTCCTTACAAATTATTTCTACTATATACTTAGTCCAAAAAAAGACTATATGCTCAACCATATTGAAGAGAAGGGTCAAATAATTGCCTGGATGGAAATGAATAAGCAAATGCAAAAATATTATCATACAGGTTTGGTTATAGGAATAATCGGGGTCGGAATAATGGGTCTCGCTTTCCGTTGTTAGAAAAATAAAACGTATAGTGTTATTATGTTGTTTGTCTTCTTGTTTTTCGTGATGATTTCTTTTTATGTTTTCTTGTTCTTATTTTTGTTGCGTTTTCTTTACATATTTTACGCATTGTTTGTCGTTTTTTCAATAGAAAATGTTCAAAAAAGTATTTCAACAATTCATTTGAAACAAAAAACTCGGCAAATTTTCCTTTTCTATCCTCTGTTCTGAATAATCTATTGTATTCGTACAATTGGTCTACATTTATTCCATATTTTTTATGTTTTTTGCTCATACTTTCATAAAAAATTATATCACTTATTTCCATATCATCTGTATACAATTCTCTTTCTCTCCTTCCACTTTCCGGTTTTTTTGTATACGCCTTTATTGCTTCTATTCCGTGTCTGATTGAAATTAAAGGATATGGTTCTAATTTCATATATAAATATTGTTTCTGATTTTCTGGATTAACAAATGGATAATATAATATTACTCTTTTTTTTAATGGATTTGTAGAGTGAAAATTAGAAGGACATACATTACATATATTCGATATATCTATTGCTCTTTCAAATTTTACACATTTATTTTTTTTACATCCAGGAAATGTAATTTTAACATCAGGATAACAATCAATAATGTTGTATTTATCTAAAAATATACCGTGTGTTTTGGTTTGTTTATATGATACTGATTTTTCCAAATTTTTATAATTAAGACCGCATTTTTCGTCAGTGTAAGGTCTATGAAATGAATTAAATGTAAGTAAGTTGAATAATTGTGATTTATCGTCTTCTATTACAAATGCTCCATCATTGAAACATAATTGTTGTGACTCTAGAAAAACGAAAATCTTTGCTATAAACTCTTCTATTTCTTTATCCGTATATTTTTTCATTATAATTATTGAGCAACTCTGTTATATTATATATATTTAAAAAAATGAAATAAATATATTTAATGATATTATTATAATAAATACAAACATGTACAATAATATGTCTAAACAAGAACTCATAAATAAATGCAAGGAACTGGGTATAAAAGGTTATTCCGGAAAATCAAAACAAGAATTATCAGATTTATTAACAAACGAAAATATTATTGTTAGCAACGTGAAATGCGACGCAGATTTGGAATATAAACATTTAAAACCACTTATTAAATGGAGTGGTGGAAAAAGTGACGAGATTAAGATGTTTGAAAAATTCTTCCCAACTGACTTTGACACATATATTGAACCATTTGTAGGTGGAGGATCGGTTTATTTCTACTTAAACCCTAAAAAAGCAGTCATTAATGATGTTCATAAAGAATTGATAGATTTATATAAAAGTGTTGGTGAAGGTAAGACACAAGATATATATGAATTTATGGAAACACATCCAAACAATGAAGAAACATACTATAAAGTAAGAGACCAAATGGAAATAAAAAGTCCATTGGATAATGCTAAGAGATTTTATTACCAAAGAAAAACGTGTTTCAGAGGAATGTTGAGATATAATAAAGACGGAAAATTTAATATACCCTATGGAAGATATAAAACTATTAATTACGAAGATCTTAAAAATAAATCATATGAAGAATTATTGAGCAGAACTGAAATAATGAATAAGGGTTTTGAATATATATTTGAGAATTATAATAATAGCAATAATTTCATGTTTCTTGATCCGCCTTATGACAGCGAATTTACAGATTATGGATATTGTCAATTTGGCAAGGAGCAACAAAAAATACTTGCTGATTTATTCAAGCAAACAAGTATTAAATGTCTTATGATTATTGGAAAGACGAAATTTATTGAAGAATTATATAAAGATTATATTGTATGTGAATATGACAAGAAATACAAATTTAAATTACATAGTGGTCGCATTGGCGATGAAATTAATACGAAACATTTAATCATCAAAAATTATTAGGTTATATTATTTATAAATAGTTATACATTATTCGAAATATGTTTTTATTATAGATCCTAATTCTCTAAAATAAGAATAATAATCACTCTCATTCCACTCGATATTAATAATCTTAAGAAAATCGCCCATATGATCTATTTTTATTCCACCATTTTCGAATGACTTTATATTAGACAACCCAGCACTCAAAATTTTTCTGTCATAGACACTCCAGTTCAATACTCCACAATTAATAGTATAATCTTGTTCGGAATATGTGTTTTTGAGTGAATTCTCTATTTCTTTGCATTTATCAATAGTTGCTGGTAATTTTTCTGTATCTAATTCAATATTTCCTTTCAATTCACGATAGTATATAATATTATTTCTTTTATCCTTGAAAATCAAATCTACATCCTTTTTTTTATCATTGATTTTTTGGATACCACATGTCAATAGTTCTAATTCACTGTTCATCTTAATCAATTCCTTTGATATGAATTCACCCAAACGACCCAATTTGATATTTATTGATTGTTCGCTTGGTTTTTCGCCATACAACAAATGCGATATTGACCCTGGTTTTGTTTGTGTCAATTCGCCTTTCAAAATTTCAGTCAACCATGTGCGTCCTTTTTGCTTTATTGTATCAACAGTTACCACTGTATTTTTTTTGAGATGCACAATAATTTCATTGTGGTCATCATCATCCTCAATAATAAGAATACGCTTTTTTTTCTGTACTAGTTTTTTAGTTTCCATTTATTTATATACACATTTTTTGTTGTATAAAAGTATTTCAATTTTTTTTACAGGAAATGTTAATAACGAGACAACTAAAAATAATTTTAAAAAGAAAAAAGTTTATTGAACAAGGTGTTCTCAACTTATTTTACTAGTTAGTTAATTGGTTTAAAATGAAATATGGTTTAAAATGAAATATTGTTTAAAATGAAATATGGATTAAAACGTAAAATGGACTAATTCATGATATGAATTGTAAGATGCTTTTGTTTTATTTTCTGAGTTGGGATATATGACTAGAGTTGGAATACCTGGGACTTCCAGAATTTTATAATTTTCTGTATAATAAAAGTAGTTGCCGTTGTCGTATATGTAGTATAGATTTCTGTCGAATATGTCTTCATCTTCTGCACGATAATAGCAAAAGGGGACCAATTTTAAAAGGATTATGTTAGGGTCTGATGTGTAGTAATCTATTGTTTCATAATCAATAGTAATTTTGAGTATTTGTTTTTCCAAATCATCAATTTCGATATTGTAATTGTTTATTTTGAAAATGTTTTCTCGATTAAGATAATTAGGAAACACTTCTTTAATTAGTTCGAATTGCTCTTCGTCTAATTTGTATTTCTTGTTATGTTCTATAATTAATTCTTCTCTTTCTTCAGTGCTTATTCCTGCAAGAGAATTTGACATGTGTGGATCAATAGTGTTAAGATAACTTCTAATTTGAACTGGAATAGTAAATTGTATGACTGGCATTTTAAAAATATAGAGTATGATAATATTATGCGTACTACTATATGGAATAAAAGTATTTCAATTTTTTTACAGACAATATTAATAGTAGAGAACTTAAAATAATTTAAAAAAGAAAAAGTTTTCTTAATTAATTTAAAATGGTTATTACATAAAATACTATAAATAATAAATAATATTCAAAAATTTTTATGTTTCTAGTCTTAATTTTAGTTTTTGGTTTCTGCTTTCTGGTTTTTAATTGTTTCCTTTACTTCGGAAAATTTCATTTGTCCATTTGAAAGATTATTTATTAAATAATTAAATCCATAAGTGCTGTCTAATTCAAGAACTTGAAGATTTGAAACGTCTCCACCTTCGTTTTTTATGTGTTGTACTGGTCTAATCAACACATTTTTATTTTTTAAACTTACTACTACTTCGTGTCTTAGTATAAATGATTCTTGGTCTGTTTCTGAATTAAAAATTTTCTTGAAATTTTTAAAATTTATTATGAAATTCGCTAATGATTTAAATATATCATGACCAAATACATAGTTTCGTTCTTCAAATGAATTAATCGTTTTTGATACTGTATTTGCTATTTCTGTTGCTTTATTTGTCATGGTTTCAATTAATCTGTCGTCTTTTTTAGTTTCTGAAAAATGTTTTCTCAAATTTACTCTGTTATCATAAACAAAATTATAAATAAAATTAATATATGTTAATCTTTTAAATAATAACTTTACATTATTATCATTTTCATTAGGATCGTCTATCAATAGAGTATTAGACATTACTTCTAGAATATTTAAGTAAAACGAAACTATTTCTGTAAACATAGATCCAAAATATTCTGAATAAGGTATAATAAATCTTGGACATTCAAATGGTTTTAATAATAATTTAAAAATGCTTTTATCTCCGCAATATTCTACTTGACGGTCATAACTGTTTGGAAAAACTCTTTCTGGGATTATTTTTTGTTTGGAATTTACAACTATTATTTCATTTTCAGGTTTATTAATTATGTTAATTTCTGATGAATAACTATTCGAAACTATAATTGTTGATAATTCTATTTTTTCAAAAAATTCCAATTTTTTATATGTTTCTACTTTTGGATTAGTTTTTTTTTCTGGTTTATATTCTAATTCTGATCCTGATCTTAATTTTAATTCTGAATTATTAGTAACAGTAACTCTTTTTCCTGAACGTAATTGCATTTTCTTAACTTGATGTTATTGTATATAAAATATAATATGCTTATTATGATAAGGTTGAAATTCATTTCAATTTTTTTTAAATTTGTTGGGAGAGAAAAAAGAGTTTTCTTAATTAGTTTAAAAATGATATTACACAAAATACTATAAATAAATGTTAAAATATTATTTAAAAATATTATTTAAAATTATTTATTTGTTAAAAACTTCATTCAACAATATTTTTCGTGGTTTCTAATTATTTCTTCTATGTTATCTAAATTTTCTTTTAGTTTGCTAATACATGCGTCTAATTCTCCTGATAATATTAAATGTGAATCTTCGTATTCTTCAACATATTTTTCGTATTCTTTTATTTTTTCATAAATGGTATTACCAATTATTTCTTTTCCTTGACTTATTACTGTTTGTTTTAATTTTTCTTTATTAAAATTATGTGTTTCCATATTTATTTTACTAAAATTGTGAATATTATCACAAATGAAATTGTAAATGAAATTTATGTATGTTAATTTTCTTAGTAGATTTACAAAATCATTATATTTTTCTATTTTGTTTGAGATTTTTATTTCACCTGTTAAATCTAAATAATAGATTAATATTTCTTTGAAATATCTATCTTGTGATTTTGGGACTAATATTCTTGGACATTCAAATGGTAATAAATCTATTTTGTAAACTTTAGAACTAAAATAATTTATATTATTATTACAATAAATCTGCTGTTGTGGGAAAATGTTTTCTGTACGTAATTTTTTTGAACAATATATTTCTTTTACGTGGGTTTTTAAACCATAACTCGATTGATATACTTTGAAACCTATTGTATCCTTGAAATTATTACTTTTTACTATTTGTTCTCTCAACTTTAATAAATTTAACTCTGGTTCTTCACGTCTTTGTTTTTGATTGACTTTTGGATTGGTGGTAGTAGTAGTAATAGCAGTATTTCTTCCTGAACGTAATTGCATTTTCTTAACTTGATGTTATTTTATAAAATATAATATGCTTATTATGATAAGGTTGAAATTCATTTCAATTTTTTTTCAAAAATTTGTTGGGAGAGAAAAAAGTTTTAAGTTAAGGGTTAAAAAGTATTACAAAATTCAAAAATATAAATATACGTTTATAATTCAATAATTTCTCCGTCTTCGAGGTTGTTAATATTACGCATCATATCTTCGTAGGAACAAATTTTTGGTTGGTCAATGTCAAGGGTTAAACGGATTTTTCTCTCGTAACGTTTGTTGGATTTTTTGCTAGTATTTGTAGGATTAATATAAAATTTAGTATAAATATTTTTGTCACTAGTAAATGATTTTGGAGTTTCAATGTTGGACAATTGATTTTTATTAGGTTCAACAATCCAATGCCAAGGTTCGTCATAAATAAGTAGTGCGTCTTGATTTGGGTTTAGTACACGTTTTTGGAAATTGATTGCTGCCGTGTTGTTATACCAGTAATCGAAGTAAATATATGCGTTATTATATGGGATATTGTTGCTTCCAATATGAGAAACTAACTTGACGTAGGATACCTTGCCAAGAGATAATTTACGGAACACATCGGCAATCATATGTTCGCTCCAATTGATAAAAACTCTTGGAATAAATAAACTGAGATTAGGAATAATAGTTTGGTTAAATAAAGTCATTTTTAAAATAATGAGTGACTAATGTAATTAATATGCTAATCATGTTGTGGGGGCAAAAGCATTTCAATTTTTTTTGGTATATATGGATGACCGTACAAGATACTCTATGGACACAAGGGTTAAAATGGTCACATTATGGGGTTAAAATGCCATGTCCATACGGACACATAAGGGTTAAAATGCCATACCCATACGGACACACAAGGGATTAAAATGCCATGTCCATACGGACACATAAGGGTTAAAATGCCATGTCCATTTGAATTTTTAGTTGACTCCATAATATTGGTCAACCAAAAAAAATTGAAATACTTTTTGCCATACTCATGTAAGGTATACTATTTACTTATCAGTTATTAAAATTTTAAAATGCTTCCAACCCAAAAATATAATATCCCAGTTAGATCCAGTCACGCTATCTATTATCCTGAGATTGACCTTAATAAAAGACCTGACATATTTGGTCTAGACGCTGAAACTTTCGAAGAAATTGATGATCACAGATCCACTACTGCCAACGCATATTCTGACACTATGTCCGTATTCTCTGATGCTGATGATGAAACCGTTTGGTCTGATGCTGATGATGAAGACCTCAGTATTACGCCTGCTCCTACTCCTACTGAAGAATGCTCTAGTGGATGCGAATGTAGTATTTGTTATGATGCGATTGCGAACTCAAGCAATTGTTGCGTTACAGAATGCGGTCACAAATTTCACACATCTTGCTTACTCAAATCGCTAACAGTTAGTTCTAATGGTTGCCCTCTTTGCCGCAAAGAACTTGTTGAAGTTCCTGAAGACGAAGAAGACGATGATGAAGAATACAATAGCGAAGAAGAAGAGGAAAATGATGAAGATGAAGAAAATGATGATGAAGAAACAGGTGTTAATCCAGAACAATTCAGCGTTTCTGCTTTACAAATTGCTAACAAAATTAGCAAATTAGGGTATACTATGGCAGATTTAGTTGCTTATATTACTGATATGAATATGCGTGATAACGCTACAAAAGACGATAAAGAAAAATATGATACTGATTATTTGCTCAAAATTGATAATGCTTTATACGATATTTTAGAAGGAGAAATCGCTGTTGATTATACTAAACCAAAGGTAAGTTTTGCTGATGCTTTGAAGACAAATTTAATTAATAATAAAAAATTGTTAACTCCAAATGAAGATATTTTGAATACTACTGGTATTATTTATACTTGTTAAAATATGTTATGATTTATAGTTTATAGTTTTATTTGTATTATTTGTATTGATTTAATTTAATTTTTAAGTAAGAAATTTATTTTCTTTTTTGTTTTCTCTAATAAAATTGAAATACTTTTTCTCTCTTTATTCATAGTTATAAAATGAAAGTTAAAATAGAAAACCCTTATAGAGTAATTGTTTGTCCAAAAATAGAAGATATAGATCTATTCTATTCTATTTCTTCAAAGTCTGACAATGACTTGACTAATAGATTGAGAGAAAATATCCTTGAATGTATACTTAATATTCGTATGAATGCCGAAGATCATTTTACTGATCCCACATATGGAGAGAAATGGGTCGATGTTAGAGATAAATTCAGAACTTCTCTTGAAAAATTATGCCAAGAAAAATTCACTCGTATTGATCTTTGTAAGAAAGCAGGTCGCATGTACAATTATGATTTTGATGTAAAATTTATAAATGAGAATGATAAATGTAAAACGATTGTACAGAAAAATTGTGTTGAATTCAAGTACAATTGTACGTCTATTAGTAATTTACCTCAAATACTCCAACTCACCGAAGTTTCTAATAAATTTATTACAACTACTTCATACGCTGAATTTTATTATCTAAATTATTTAGACGAATATATTAATTGTGACGAAGAGTTAATAACATTTGAAAAACCTTCTTTAAATGATTATTTGAGAGAAATAACAAAATCTGATATACACTATTGTAAAATTCCTTTAATTGTTAAAATGAAACAAAATTATGAAAAAAATCAAGAAAAAAAATTTGATATTGTCAACAAATCTATTAAAACATATCTAGAAACTAATATTGGAAATTTTGATATGAAACTTTTATCTGAAAAATTAGAATATAGTCAGAAAAATAAAGTATTCGTGTTATGGGGAAATAACGATTTTGTAGTGGAAAAAATCGATGAAACCTCTGTAAATATTACTTCTGTAACTGGTATTGTTAATGATAATACTATAGTTGTTGAATCCGATAAATATAAATATAAATTACTTCTTAGATGGAAAAATGGTAAAGGTATTTTGAACACCGCTTGGCAAATTAGTATAAAAAATAAATAGATTAAAATTAAATTTGTATAATGATATTAACATGATAAAAATAACTATAAATAAATCGGTAACACTGTTTCTAATTCTGTCTTTGATAAACCTCCATTTCCAAAATATAAATTAATAAATTGTTTTGTTCTCTCATCTTCAAAACTTTTTATTATTTTTTCTAATGTTTTTTTCGTTTCTTCTGAAAACATTATTTGTTTCGGACTTACAACATTCAAATGATTTTCTACTGTGTATTTACCGATTTTATCATTCTCAACCAAAGCATATTTGAACTGGTATTTTGAATTTCCATTTCCACGATTTACTATAATTGTCGGATAATCAAATAATACACTGTTCGTCATAATATTTATATATTGACTTTTTTCTGCGTTTTTGAACTCTGTCAACTTTATTTCATTCGTCTTAGTAATATTAGTGTTATATAACAACACTGTTTTTGTTTTATCGTCCGTCATTAATTCTTTATTTTCATTCCAAACAATCGGTCCAGTTTTTACTTCAAAATTCAGTTTTTCCAATGTTGTTGCCCCCTCAAAATATGTTTTTAATTTTTTAGCATCTGGTGTAAATACATAATTTTCTCCAATTTTTAGACTATATTCACACTCATAAACATCGATGTCTGTACATTTCTTCTGAATAATTAAACCAAATGTAGACTGACTTGTGTCTATAAAATCATTATTATCCTCGAAATCAATTAAATCTACTATATTACATGTTTCTTTTATTAAATTTCTTATTTTTGAGTAATATGACGCATTCAAAAAACTCTTCGGAACAATAAACGCTAATATTCCATTATCTGCCAATTCTTCAAGCGCCTTCAAAATAAATATTCCAAATATATTTGGTCTTCCAACTATATATTTTTTAAATTTATCCGGAACCACATCTTTTTTACAAACAAAATAAGGTGGATTTCCTATTATTAAATCGAATTTTTTTTCTGTTTGATACTTGACATAATCTATATTATGTATTTTTATATGTTTACCTTTTTCTTTGTTTTCATATTTTTTACTTATTTCATCATAAATTTGTTTATTATATTCCACACCTGTAACTGTAATATGTACAGGTTTTTCTTTATATAAGGATAAAATATAATCAATAAATTCACATGATCCACAAGATGGTTCTAATATGTTTATCGTCTTATTCTTTTTAATTGTTTTATTAATATAATCGCTAATATGATGTTCCATAAAAGTATTAATAATACTCTTTGGTGTGAAATAAATGCCTTCTTGCTGTTTTAAATTTTTACTTATTTCCTTTGATAATTTTATTGATAATTCACTGAAATTATTGCTATTGTTATTGCTATTATTGTTCTGCGATGTTGACATTCTATTATATTAATTTCTATACTAATTTGTTTTTATGTATTTATTAAATCAATTTTTTTATATTTATTATTCTTTTGAGTTTAAAAATACATTATTTAGTATAAATTTATTATAATAAATGGGAAATATATTTTCTTTTGATGATGAAAGTGAAAATGGTGCGTCTGATGAAAAAAGAGTTAAAAAACATGGTGGACAAGATGTAGAAGAAAATAGTGATAATAATTCATTTTTTGGGTTCACATTTTCAAGTGATGAAGAAGGTTGTGATGGAGAAAGTCCAACAAAAAAAGTTCATTTTGACGAAAATAGTATTCCCGTTGTTACTGGAAGAAAAACTGCTAAGACTAGACGAAGAAGGGGTACTAGCCGCGCCGGAAAAACAAAATCTCGTCGTTTTTAGATGTTGTATTTTTTATTTATAGTCTCTTTCTTCTTCCTAAATATGCTGCTGCACTTGTTCCTACCATTCCATATGCTGTATGTGGTTTATAAATAAATGTCCCCTTACTCCAAGTATAACAAAATGTGTTGTTGCATCCATTATACATTTTATTATATGGAAGCAATGTTGTATCAAACATTGATATATAATTCGACCCCTTATTAAGACGATTTGATGGATATGCTATATTTCTATGTATTTGCATTTTTTATATAATCTAATTAGAAAATAATTATTACATTATATTTGTCACAAACCGTTTTATTTTGCTCTCTTTCCACAAGCACTACATCCTTGTTTCTGATCATGAACTCTGGCAATCATATTACTATTTAATGACCTCACAATCGTTTCAGTAGTAATTGTTGGTTTACTATATTTTGTAACCATTGTTGATCCTGGTCTTGTCTCAGTATGTGTAATCACTTGTTTTCCATCTACAACATTTGTAATTATTTCATGTGTGATATCTTGTTTTTTAATAATGATTGGTTGAGGATGTTTTTTGAAAATAGGCATACTAAAATCAGTCATTTATCTATATCTATATATTTACAAAATATTTTATTTCAACTAAATATATTATTTTGCTCACTTCTCTTTTTATTTTCTAATATAAAATATCTAACGGTATTTCACAACTCGTCAAATTACCACTAATATCATATGTTGGAATGACTACATATTCTTGGTCTACAACACAATTACAATCAAAATATGGATACATATCAGCAACCGACTTTGTCTGTGTTGTCTCATCCACAAATTGGACTACATATGTTCCATTCGGATTTTCGCTAATTATTGTCGCCTTCACAAATGGACCACCGACAACCTCTTGTGTATACACTTCCTGTCCTACATAATAATGATACTTCACATCATAAATATTTTGAACATAATATGGATTTCTATATGCCTGCTCATCAGTTGAATCAAGTGGACAATTACATCCATTAATAATACTCGTTTTTGTCGTCTTTGCTCCATATACTGGCGCTGCTCTATTAAACGGTATTTGTGGAACTCCGAATTCCTTTGGTATTACACCACGTCTCAATGCTGCCTTACCCTTCAATCTATTTAATCTTCGTTCATATGAATTGTGCTTTATATCTACACCTTTACCTCCTGGTGTCTGACATCCTGGTCTACTTGATGTAACCGACGTATGTTTTCTATTTGCACTTGTATAGAAACCAGTTGGTATTGATGCTCTTTGGACACTTGGGACTGGTCTGTCACTCATCTGGTTCCAACATACACCATATGTAGCGTCAGATGCTGGACGATATGCTGTCAACCCTGCTAAATTCATTGTATAAACGGAAGATGGTACTCTTACTGTATTTTGAATTAATTTAAGTCTTTGGTATTGTGATGCTGGTGTGTTTGTTGTCAAATTTGTGTCACAATTACGGCATCTATAATAATATGGCGGTAATCCATTAGGTGAACCTTCTGATCCATAACTTATTGCTTGATAATTTTCATATGGATTTCTATTAAATACTAATGAAGTTGCTCCTAAAATCATTTATTATATTATATTGACAAATTAAATTATTTTCGTGAAAGTGAAATTATTTTTGTTGTTTTGAGAGAAAAAATATATAATAAATAAAATTTAAAATTGACTTGTAATTTATTAAAGACTATTTATGTCATATAATTAGATAGTATAATGAGCAGTTTATATTTTAATAATGATAACTCCACGAATTTTATTGGTTGTCCTGATTGTGGGAAAAAATATACTCGTAAATCATCTCTTGAAAAACATAAACTACTTTGCTCTATTTTAAATAAAACAAAGAGAGAAAAGAAAATAGAAAAAGAAGAAGAATTGACCAGTGCTAACATACCTAGCAATGTTCAACTTTATAAAATTATTGAAGAACTCACACTTAAATGTCGGGACATGGAAAATAAATTAAATGACATGAATAAACTTGTTCAACGATCTAAAAAGAAAATTAATGTTGTCGAATGGTTAAATAATAAAATAAAACCCGGATTTAAATTTGATGACTTCAAAAGTCGTATTGTTGCTAATATCGAAATTGTTGATTATGCTTTTGATAATAATATTATTCATATTATGTGTCGTTTATTTCAGCAAAACTTGAAAACATGTGATGGTGATTGCGACAGTAATGGTGATGGTGATAGTACTAATGATAGTGACGGAATTTTGCCAATTTATTGTTTTGTACAAAAAGTGAATAAGTTTTATGTTTATCGAAATGTTTCGAATAGTGAAGTTTGTGGATGGTGCGAAATTAGTAAAAATGAATTAATACGATTTTTCAATTTAATACATCATAGATTAACATCTGCTTTTCGTGAGTGGAAAATTATTAATAAAGAAAAATTAAACGATAATGATAAATTATATGATATCTATAATCGCGGTATTATGAAAATAATGAATGTGTCTTTTGAAGATGATAATACATTTACGAAAATGCGAAACGTATTATATAATCATTTGAAAAAAAATTTGGTTGATTATGATTTGGAATAAAAATTGATAATGAAATTTATGTTTTGTGATTTTTATATTTTTATATGTTTTTCTTTTTTCTAAGCAGTAGGGAAACTTGGCATCATAGCAATACCACAAACACCTGGATCATTTGTAGAATCACTTCTTTCAATTTTTACATAACCATTATCACCCCATGAAGTACCCCATGAATTCTTTACTAACCAATATTTAATTCCATTTTCCTCACCATATCCTGCAATTAACACAGCATGGTCTAAATTTGTTCCACACTTAGTAGCGTCAGTTAAAATTCCACCAGAATAAGATTGGAAATATCTTTGATCTGCTTCAATAGCAATAGAAACTGGTTGCATAGTAACAGCACCCTTCAAGGAAATTTGGTCATTTGGTTTTACATCATCACAACCAGAAATATGAGCAACTGGTGTACATTTTTGACATGAGGTTGCTTTCATAGTTGTTCCAGCAGTATATGGATATGAACTTGCTGAACATGCTCCATACTGGATAATATATTGAAAAGCACTGTCAACATTTCCACCATTACATTGAAAATTATAATAACCATTTTTTACTGTAGCACAATCTAAAATTTGTTCCTCTGACAAATCAACTAATTTACCTGTTGTCAAATAATTAAGACCTTCAATTGCACCAGTTGCAGAAAATGTCCAACAAGATCCACATTGACCTTGATCTTTTACGGATGTCACAGCACCCTTTTGTCTCCAATCAATCGACGATGGAGCACTTGCAGCGTTACTAGAATAACTCTTGCAACCATAAGCACCTAATGGGTTACCACTTTGAAAACCGTTACTAACGATTTTTTCTTTGAATTCTGTTGGGGTCAAATCAGTGAATTTATTAACACCCATTGTAAAGGTTTTATTTTCGTTCAAATTATGAAGAACAATGTTTCTCAAGTTATCTCTAAATATGTCAAAACGTGTTTCTAATTCTTCTAATGTTTCATAAACCTTATCATATTTTTGTTGGAAATCTGTGAATTGTGACCATTCATCTTTATGATCAAACCCTGTAATAACTTCGTCACCAATGAAACCTCTCAATGTATTACCATTAATATTTTCAATAGACAAAAGAAAAGTAAGAATAATAACTGCGCCAAGCATTCTTTTAATAATATGGTATATAAAAATCTTTTTATTATGTTTTACAAATTATATTAATATCATTTTTATTTTCATTTTCATTTTCAAAAATATTTATCTACAAATTCTTCTGGTGTCATTATAATAACACCATTTTTTTCAGCATCCAAAATTTTACCGGTCTTGTCATCTGGATTTTTTGCTAATAATATAAACGTATTTTTACTTACACTACTTCCTAAAATGGCACCAACACTCTTCAATTGTTCTTTAATATTATCATCTCTAAAACCCGTCATTACAACGGTCTTTTTATAAAGGGGATGACTTTGGTCTATTTGTTGTGTTTGTGTTTGTGTTTGTACTTGTGTCTGAAGTTTATACATCAAATCTGTATCCTCTAGAAATTCCAAGAAACGTGGTATTCCATTGACAAATACTTCGGCCGACTTTTCAGCGATCCCTTTCACCTTTCGTAACATTTCCTTCTTTTGTGTTGGACTTTCCTTTGATGTCAAAATATCTGGATACATTTCCAATATTGGTTCTATCTTTTTCTCACTTAATCCTCTACCTAAAATATTTGATGACGACATTATTGTCAATAGCGAAGCATCATTAAGTGATGTCTTAATATTATCGTGTATTTTTGACGCCATTTTTTCCTTAAATCCTTCCACTGTCAAGAAATCGTCTTTGGTCATGTGTACAATTAATGGAATTGTGTCGAACCCTTTTTCAATTATACGAGCAACATTTCCAGAACTCAACCCTTCAACACCGATACCTCGGAAAAATGCCGTAATCAATTTCTCTCTTACAGTTGTATCCGACTCTATATCTTCCAATAAAATATCGATATGTGTTTCATTCCACTTATATGGAACATCTGGCATCTTTGTTATATGCGCTGGTTGTGTTACCTCTATAATATGCGGAATAACATCACCACTTCTGACCAATTTAACTAGCGCACCAACACCGACTTTATTTTTCTCAATGAACGCTGCGTTGAAACCTGTTGCGTATTCTATTTTAACTCCACCCAAATTAATTGGTTCTATCTGAACACGCGGTTTCAAATATCCATCTTTACTTGGGTTCCATAAAACATCAATGACTTTCGCCTCTGCAAGTTGTTCTGATAAAACCATTTTAAAGGCAAACGCATAATCTGGATTTCCTGCTTTTCTTGGATATAAGTGATCATCTGTTACAATTACTCCGTCTATTTCGTATGGATTATTTTTGCGCCAATCTACCAAAGTTTCTGACAATATTTCGTTTGTGATTTTATTTTTAACTTCATATTGTACTACATCAATATCCATAGTGGTTAAAAGATTTAATTGACTAGATGGTTTCAATTCTGGTTTTATGACTTCATAGGCAACAAATTCAATGTCCTTTACTTTTTCGTCGAGTGTAAGTCGATTGATTATTCCAGAAACAAGATTACGTGGATTAGCAAATTCCTTACTGTATTTGGTGTTGAATGTCGATTTTTTCATTATGAATTCACCGCGAATAACCAGGTTTTTATCCTTTGGAAGTCTAAGATGTGGGATTAAATGACTTACATCTTGCCCTATAGTACCGTCTCCACGTGTGTATAATTTTGGGGTTTGTCCTTCCGTTGTATAAAGACCACTCACACCGTCCAGTTTACATGATAATACATATGGTCCAGGATATTTTTTACACCAGTTGTCGAGTGCGTTTGTATCGGGTTTGATTTTATCCATAGAACCCATAAAATAGGGGAGTTTTACTTTCATGCGGTCAACAGGTGCACCGATTTGTTTTATTATGATATTTTTTGGATAATTTGTTTCTATATAATCTTGAATAATGTCGTATTCATTATCTGACATTACTGGTTCTAAATTTCGATATTTTTCGTTGGCGTATGTAATAATTTGGTTCAATTGTTCTTCTGATAATACATCTAGAATTTTTATTCCATTTTTTTGAAAATCAGTTATTGTGTTTATTATTTCTTCATTTGTCATGTGTTCTAGATCGATAATTATTTTTTTTGACTTTTTCTTTGTTTTTGTAGTGATTTCTTGTTCTTTATTTGCGTCTTCAATTATCTTTTCTTTGTTTTTGAGAGAACGTTTTTTTGATTTTTTTACAATTATAACTTCTTCATCTTGTTTTTGATCCGGGTTTTGATCCGGTTTTTCTTCTTTAAAATTTTTATCCATTACTGCTCTTCCATCTTTTCTCTCAATTGGTTCTTTATATTCCATATTTAAAAAATCAAATATATCTTTTTCTGTTTCAAATAGATGATTAACTTTGTCACCTTTTTTTCCTTTTCCTTCTACTTTATACATACCATGTTCATTCATTGTGTAACCCATTGTTTGTGCTCTATGCCTCATCACAGTATTAAATATCTTACTACCTGTAAAATATAATACTGAAAATGGGTATTCTTCTGGGGTTGTATATAAGAAATCAACTCGTCTATGTATTGCGTCTTTTCCTGGTAATTTGGCAATAACAAGCGATTTAGTAGGACCTCTTGAGAGAACATTTGTTATTATTTTATCTTGAATTAATTTGTCAACAAATTTTTTGAATATTTCTGGATTTTTTGAAGTGATAATTACATCTATATCTCCTGAGTCTGTTGAACCTCTTCTGTAACTTCCGACGATTTCGTATACGCTTTTGTTTACGCTTTTACCGTCGCTTACGCTTTTACCGTCGCTTACGCTTGAAAATACATTATCAAAAATTTTATTATATTCATCTATTTCCGACCTTGGAATTCGTTTAATAATATCATCATAATGTTCTAGTCCGACTTTTTGGATATCATTTAACAAATCCTCATTTTCTCTCAATTGTTCAATACTTTTTATTCCTGATTTGACTAATTCTTGCGCTTTTTTCGGTCCAATTCCATAAACATCAGTCAAAATATTAACTGGATTTGTCTTCTCTCTTTCTAGAACTTTTAGAGTTCCAGTTTCAACATATTCATTCAATTTTTCCATTATTGTTTCACCAATTCCTGGTTTTCCTTTGAGATCATTTGGGGATAATATATCTCCTGGATAAGTCATAATAGTTTCTTGTGCTTTTTGGTAAGCGCGCGCTCTAAATGGTTCACCTTGTTTAAGCATTATTTCCGAGAGTTTTTCCATAAGTTCAATGAATTTCTCATTTAATCTTCCTTGTTCTTTCATTATTGTTTTTTCTTGAGATGCCTTTAAATCAGTTTTCAACGGAACTATTATTTCCGTTTCATCACTAGAAATTTTTATCTTTGACTTGATTTTTCGTGTTTTATTTAAATTTGACATTTTTCTTTTAGAAGAATGTTTACTTTTCATAATATATATCTCGTATATATATTTTATTGATTAGTTCAATTTTTTTTGAATTTGTTTGAGAGAGAAAAAAAAGATTTTAAATTTAGATTACAGTTAAAATTATTATAACAAAACTCAAATAAATATTTTATACCATGATTTAATTTTATACTATGATTTAATTTTATACTTACTTACCAAGCATCATTATAAACAAATGCTTTATTTACTTCTTTTGGACTTTGTTCTTCTTCGTCTTGTTCGCCTTCATCACTTGAATAATCGTCTGCCCAACTTCGCATCTTAAAGGAAGTTACTACACGCCTGTTATTAATTGGTTCCGGTTTAGTTTCCTGAATTTCTGATTTTAAATCAACCAAAACTACATTATTATTACTAGTTCTTTGAATAATCTTGAATTGTTGAGGTACTGGTTTTTGTTTTGGTGCTTCACTTAATAAAACATTTTTATAATTTAAACCATTAGTATTAGTATTCTTAATTGGAGCACAAAGTTGTGGAAATTCTGTTTTTTCAATTGTTTCTTCCTCATTATCACTATCGTCATCATTCAAAACTGAGAATAAATTTTTATTGGTTTTTTCTTGTTTTTGTGGCATTTTTTGTTGTTCTAGTGCCATTTTTTCAGTAAAATTTTTGATTTTTTCATTTTTTTTAATTGTAGGGCATTTACTTACTGTGTGTCCGAGTTTGTGGCAATAGCGACATTCGGATGAATTAAGAGTTGGGCATGTAACTGTCCCGTCACGAGATTTGACGTAATGACTTGACCAGACACTTTCTGGTTTTCCGGCATCTTTACAGACCTTGCACATTGGTTTTCTAGAATTAGTAGCGTTAATTTTCATCATTTTTAAACTGATATGATTGGTAATATAATATGCTTATGACTATTACCTGAAAAAGCATTTCAATTTTTTTTTCAAGAGTGGGAAAAATCGGATACTAAAAAAAATGACAAGAATTTTCCTAGGGGTCGGCATCTTATAACGCAGTCGGCATCTATGATGCCTTATAACAGTCGGCATCTATGATGCCTTAAAAAAATTGACAAACTTTTTCTCATACCCATGATTCGCATTCTAATTATTATCAGTTTCCTACGAATGGATTATAAACGTATTTTTAATAGCGATGATTTGGACATCCGCATGTCCCGCTTCTCACACCTCATCGAAACCTCAGGTTGCAACAAAAACCCACACCAATTTCAGGGTCTCTATTGGTGTCTGCAAAATGAACTCTGTACTAATCCCGTATTAGGCATCCGCGGTGGTATTGTTGCTGACGATATGGGTCTCGGTAAAACGATTACTATGATCGGTTTATGCTTTGCTCGTTTTGTCAGAAGAACACTCATTATCTTACCTATTGCTCTTGTTGATCAATGGGTTCAGCAATTCGTACGCCTAACCGGACACAAACCTTATGTCTGTAAAAATAAAAATATAGACATTGAAGCACTCGAAAATGCTCATTTCGTTATTACCACATATTCAACACTTACTCTTGTTACAAGAATGAAAGACCCGAAATTGGGCATTTCAATTGAACCAAAAAAATTACATATTCACTTAATGAAATGGGACAGAATTATTTGCGACGAAGCACACCATCTTCGAAATTGTAAAACTTCTCGTTTCGAAAGTATCGAACCAATTAAATCAAGAATTAAATGGTTAATTACTGGAACTCCTGTTCAAAACTCGAAAAAGGATATTTTCAATCTCGGTTTATTCCTTGGATTTCCTATTAATGTTTGCAATTCGCCTTTGGGTATAAACTTTATTGTTAAACATTTTATTATCCGTAGAACTAAAAAAGAAGTCGGTATTAATATTCCTGATTTAAATGTCATAAACAAAGTTGTTTTATGGAAAAATGATTGTGAGAAAAATTTGTCCGAAGAACTCCACTCTAGTCTAAAAGTCACTGGTGTTTCTTCTGTGAAATCTGGTGTCGTTTCTAATCATTACAAGGGAATTGCTAATATTCTTATTGTTCTTAAGGCTCGTCAATCCTGTATTATGCCTAGTCTTTTGTTAAAAGATTTTAATCTAATGTATAAACGTGGTCTCTTCAATGATAATGATGATAAAATGATGATGTATTGTGAAGCAATGCGTTATACAAGTAAATTAGATGGAGTTTTAAAACTGATTTCTCAACGCGCTAATAATGGTAATGGTAAAATAGTGTTTTGCCAGTTTCGCGGTGAAATTGATGAAATTTATAGGAGAATTCGTTCTATTGGATTAAATGTTGAAGTATATGACGGTAGACTTAGTCTTAATAAGAGAAATGAGATTTTGAATAAAAAATTGGATGTTCTTATTATGCAAATACAAACTGGTTGTGAAGGTCTCAATTTACAGGATAATTACAATGAAGTCTATTTTACAACTCCACATTGGAACCCATGTGTTGAAGATCAGGCCATTGCTAGATGTCACAGAATTGGACAGAAAAAACCCGTCTATGTATTTAAATTTCAAATGAAATCTTTTAAAGGTAAGAAAATTATTGTTTTAAATGATGAAAATGAAGTATCAGATAATTCAATTAATAAAAAAAACAGAAAAACATTTACTTTAGATAATTATGTTGTTAAAATTCAAGATATTAAAAGAGATATATCTTCGCAAATTTTAAATCCTGCTGACGATTATGATATTGTTGAACCGCCTATTTATGAAGTTTCTAATGCCGATATTAGTACTGTTTCACAATAAATTATTGTATATATTGTATATTGTATATTGTATATTGTGTTATTGTATAAATTGTATTATTTGTAAATATTTTTTTTATTTGTCAATATTATAATATGTCCGCAAATACTAAATACGGTACAGGTGCTTTAAATAGCAATGTGACTAATAATAACTCTGCGTTCGGTTATTACGCTGCCGGTGCTACAACAACCGGTTCTTCTAATACTGCTGTAGGTGTTAATGCTCTTCTTGCCAATATCGATGGTAAATGGAACACTGCCATTGGTAGCGCTGCTATGTGTAGCGATTTGAGTGGTTCCAGTAATGTTGCTGTTGGTTCTCGCGCTCTTTTTACTAATACTATATCTGATTATAATGTTGCTGTTGGTGTTAACAATTTAGAATTTGCTACTGGCGGTTATAATACTGCTGTCGGTTACAAAGCAGGTAAAAATTTGATTGGTGGAGGTGCAAACACTTTTTTAGGCGCAAATTCCAGTGGTTGGGACAATGCTGTACATTCTACTGCTATTGGGGCTGATGCTCAGATTACTGAATCTAATCAAATTGTTTTGGGTAATGCTGATGATCATGTTTATGTTCCTGGAAACAGAATTGATTTGGGTACCAACTATATTCCTACTGCTGGTAACCAAGTTCCTAGCAAATATTATGTTGATAGTATTGCTGCTGGTATTGTTCTTAAACAACCTTGTGCTTGTGCTACCACCGGAAATAGTTCTTTAAGCGGAACTGCTTCTGTCGATGGTGTTCCTCTTGTTAGTGGTGTCACTAGAGTTCTTGTTTGGCAACAAACAAATGGTGTCCAAAATGGTATTTATGTTGCTAATAGTGGTGCTTGGACCAGATCCACTGATATGGCAGCCGGATCCAGTGCTGTAAATGTCAGTGTTTTAGTTACTGGTGGTGACAGCAATGGTCAAACTACATTCAGACAAGTTGCTACACCTGCTGTTGTCGGAACTAATGCTTTATCATTTATTGCTCAATATACTACCAATTTTGTAGTTGGTAATGGTCTCCAATTGACTGGTAATACTTTAAGTGTTGTTAGCAATTTAGGTGAGGACCATAGTAGTGGTTGGTTACATAAAGTAAAAATTGTGAACCAAACACTTTCTGATGTTGGTCTAGCTGTTGCTGATGGAACCGGAAGAAGTGTTAATTTTGTTCCAGTTAATGGACCTGGTTCATATAATAGTACTACTGTTAGTGGTGATACTTTAATAGCATATGTTGGTAATGGAGGCGCAAATAGTGGAAGTTTAAATATTTGCCAATGGTCTGATACTCCAAATGGTATCCGTATGGCAGGTGACAATATCACTGTTACTGGTTTGATGACTGCTGCCTCGAATAATGGTAGAATTAATGTTACTGATCTTACTGGTAATTCTAATACAGCACTTGGTACTGGTGCAATGGGAACAAACGCATGTAGTTTCAGTACTGCTGTTGGAAGTTATGCTTTATTAACTAATAATAATTCACATAATACTGCTGTAGGTTCTTTTTCATTCTATAACAATACAATTGGGTCTAATGGTACTGCTATTGGTGCAGATGCTTTGAAGGGAAATACAACTGGTAGTTATAATACTGCTGTTGGTTCTGCTTCTTTATTGAACAACCAAACTGGAACTTATTGTACTGCTGTCGGTTACCACGCTTTAATGAACAGTGCTACAAATTATAACACTGCTGTTGGTGGTGCTTGTCTGGCAAGTACTACAACAGGCGGTAGAAATACTGCTGTCGGCGCTGGTGCATTAGAATTAAATACAACAGGTGAACTAAATAATGCTTTTGGTTTCCATGCTATGTACAGTAATATAAATGGTAGTGGTAACAATAGTTTTGGAGAAGAATGTTTATATAATAATACAAGTGGTAGTGCTAACTGTGCTTTTGGACGCGCGACTTCATACAGTAATACAACTGGAGGTTTAAATTCTGCTTTTGGTCATTCTGCTTTATTTAATAATACTACTGCTCAAGAAAATTGTGCTTTTGGTCAAGCAGCTCTTTATAATACTAAACCTGATAGTTATAATGCTAATGCTAATGTAGCAGTTGGTAGTGCTGCTGGTTATTATAATACGGTTGGTTCGTTTAATTCTTCTTTGGGTTATTGGGCTTTAGGTGGTAGCATAACTGGATCTGCTAATACAGGTGTTGGTGCTGGCGCTGGTCGTTATGCTAAATCCATAGATTGTTGTACATTTTTGGGTGCGGATAGTTCAACTAATTTTGATACTACTTATTACGCATATTCTACTGCTATTGGTGCAAAATCTATAATTACTGCTAGTGATCAAATTGTCATGGGAGGTTTAAATCCTGCTAATAGTAAATATCCTCAAGTTTATGTTCCTGGCACATTAAATGTTACAGGTGTGTCTACTTTGGGTAGTACTTTAACTGTTTCTGGTGCTGCTAGTTTAAACAATACATTAAATGTTACTGGTGCCTCTACTTTGGGCAGTACTTTAACTGTTTCTGGTGCTGCTAGTTTAAATAATACATTAAATGTTACAGGTGTCTCTACTTTGGGCAGTACTTTAACTGTTTCTGGTGCTGCTAGTTTAAACAATACATTAAATGTTACTGGTGCATCTACTTTGGGCAGTACTTTAACTGTTTCTGGTGCTGCTAGTTTAAACAATACATTAAATGTTACTGGTGCATCTACTTTGGGCAGTGATTTGACTGTTTCTGGTACTACTAGTTTAGGTACTAGATTATTAGGATATGGTAGTGCTGGTGATTTATTTTGGATTGGATTACGAGGTTCTGGTAGTGATCCTCAAAAAGTAGCCATTGGTATTAATGGTGACTCTAGTAGTACTGGTGCTGTGCAAAGTATACAATTTAATACAAATAGTACTTCCAGAATGTACATTGGATCCACTGGTTATGTTGGTATTGGTAAAACTACACCTACTTGTGCTTTAGATGTTGCTGGATCAATGGCTGTTTCTGGTGTATCTACTTTGAGTGGAGGTATTTCTGTTAATTCAAGTTATTTCAAGATGACACGCGCTAGTTGTATTGTTATTTCTACTAATGGTAATAGTGGTCTTACTATAAATTCTGCTTTAAATGTTTCTGCTGTTGAATGGATATCATCTGGTGATTATGCGAGTAGTTTTAAAATTACTATACCAAGTCCAATGCCAAGTGATGTATATAATAATAATAAATTCGATATTACTTTAACTGGTGTTAAAACTAAAAATCCTTATACACAAGTTAGTACAGGAAGTATTAGTGATAATGTTTTAATTGGTTATTTATATGCAAAAGGATCAAATTCTACACCTTCTGGTCCAACTGTTTTATATATTGGTATTGCTAGTAGAATTGGTGACAAAACTTTAGATACAAATGGATATTTCGATTTACAGATTATGTGGTAAAGAAATTTTTTACAATAAATTTATTCATTTATAAAAAAATATAAATAATTCATTATATTCTTTTATAGTATATGTGTTATGTGTGATGACATCAATAGTATATTTTATGAACCATTTTTAGATGTAGAAAAAAATAAATTTAGTGATAATATTTGCAATATCAATACTGTATATAATGTCAATACTGTATATAATACTGATACAAATGATTTATATAATAAATATAATAATATTTATGGTCGTTTTTTAGATATCGATAGTTTTATTCACAAATTTATTACTTCTTCTTTTAACCTTCGCGATAAATTTGTTGTTGAATGTAAAATTATTGAAAGACTTATGTATGAATTATATTCTAATAAATTTTTGATTTTTCTAATTGGTGATAAGGATTTCATAAATAAAATAAATAATAAAGGTGTTCATTATTTTACGAATACTAAAAGAATTTATACATGTTTCAACCGTGATAAAAAGTTCTCTCAATTTGAAAATATGTTCTTTAAAAAATTCTTGAACCTTTGTAAAAATATTTATACGGAGTTTCGGTGTTGAAATTTATTACAGTGTTGAAATTTATTACTACATTCCATGTGTCAATAACAAATGATTTTCTAAGTTTTGGTTTATATTTTGATCAAGATTTTGTTGTTGGATTGTATATACCAAATATATTGCTGCACTTACTAACGCAAAATCATTGTTAAATAAATAAATTATTATTGAGGTTATTACAATATATAGTATTTCAAACATTTGTGTTATTGATTTTGATTTTGATTTTGATTATGCTTTTGCTTTTATTAACCATGTGTTCCTTGGAGTTTCAATTTTATTTAATAGTGCCTTTTTTTCAGTTGACCATATATGAGTTTAGAAAAAAATTGAATTGCTTTTGAAATGTTATGATTATGGGCATACTTTGAATTATTACTGTTTAATATTAATATTAAGATTAAGATAAAATGAACGCTATGAATGTAGAATTTGATTGTGACATGATTAGAATACATGAAGTTGATGGAAATTATAATAAATATTTGGATAGTTTGGAAAAAAGTATAAAAAATGTTGTGCGTATGAATATTGTTGGCGATGATGTTACTGGTCCTAAATGTGCGAATGACATGATTACTGATATAATTATGAATATGGACATTAATATAGAAAACATGTCTATTCCAGAGAGAAATTATTTAATGACACAAATTGAAAAATGTAAAAAATATGATATTATTCTTGTTAATATTGATGATGCTAGTCAATATTTAAACGCGTGTTTGGATGAAATTAAATTCCGTTCGGTTCTTCGTTTTGAAGATACTAATGAGGGTGAAAATTATTATTCGAGGGAAGAATTGTTTGCGACGTATTCTACTGAAGAAGAAAAAAAAGAATATGTGTTAATTAACGATACTTTATATTATTTATTTATTCATGAATTGGAAGTTTTAGATAGGTTGTTTCAAATTGTAGCGCAGAACAAAGATGACGAAAAATTTAAAAATAATTATGCTGTCCCTCCTATAAGAATTGGATGGTTAACAAATCATTTAGATTACATTAGTTCATATATGTATGAACACCATTGTGATGTTGTTACTGGAGTTGTTTTTGGGTTAATTTCGGAAATTAAAAAAAATATGGGATTGATTTAATTTGTTATGATTTGATTTGATTTTGTGTGTACATTTGTATATATTTTTTTTGGCATTATAAATGAAGTTATTTAATTTTGGATTTAAAAAAAAATTGAAACCGATTATTAGAGATAATTGAAAAGCATATTATAATACTTATATACACAATGTCTAACTTTGATAATTCTGAATTAACTTATGAAAATGTCTATTCAAACAATCATTTGATCAATAATGGATTTTGTTTGAATAATTGTGAATTTTTAGATTATGATTCGTCATCGGATTTCTGTACAGATGATTGTTCTGATGTAGATGATGATACTGAGATGTCATTTATGAGTGAAAGCGATGAAAGCGACTGTTCTGAAAGCGAAAGCGACTATGAAAGCGACTGTGAAAGCGAAAGCGACTGTTCTGAAGAAAGCGACTGTTCTGAAGAAAGTACTGTAAATATTACTTTCACTGTTGAATACGAAAGTGAAAGTGACTGTTCTGAAGAAAGTACTGTAAATATTACTTTCACTGTTGAATACGAAAGCGACAGCGACTGTTCCGAAAGCGACTGCGACAGTTCATCTGATTTTGACACTGACGATTGTTCTAGTATTAGTAGTGGTGAATATTTTACTGATGATGATCATGATGTAGATGGTCTTGATAATTGTGATTACGAATGTGAATTTTAATTTTGAAAAAAATTGAAATAAAAATAACTTATTAATATAATTACAAATATATTATAATACATGAATATTGAAAATATGACTTCAAAAAATTATATTATGGAATTAAATGAATGCAATGAGCATATTGATAATATTAGTTACAAGTTGATTACAATTAATTGCCAAAATGAACATGAAATTACTCAAGCAAAACAAAATGAATTATATGAAATATATAAAAAATTATTAGAAACTCGTGTTAAAATTTATCATAATTTATATAATGATTTATATCATAATAATGTTACAAATAAAAATAATGTTGTGAAAATTAATAATTTAAATATTAGTCAACCAGAAATACAAAAACATTATGAAGAATTAGAACGATATTTGAAAGATAAAAATAACAATCATTTTGACGACGAATTTATTACTCGAGTAGAGGCAACACGTGAGATTATTGGTCAGATAATTGGGTTGATTTAGTTGTTGCTTTTTGGTTTTAAAAGCAAAAAACAAAATATGTGTAAAAGTCAGCACTTCGTGATTTAATCCGTCAGCACTTCGTGCTTTATAAACCGTCAGACTTTTAGTCCTTTATAAAAATAATTGAAATCTTTTTTTCGTCTTTTGATATCAGCATACTATTTATTCATATTCTTATTTTTAAAATGCGTCTAAGATCAGGTTCATTATATACTAACGACATTAATAGCAATAGCAATGGTTGTGATTATGACGATGTTGATATTCATAATATTTATGACGATGATTGCTCAGAAAATGAAGGGTCAGATTTATATGATTATGCTGTTCATAAAATTTCAAAATATATGCGTAAACGCGGTAGAATTATTGAGAAAATTAATAAAAAAATTAAACCTAAATATGCTTTTAAATTGATTAAATATGAGAAGAAAATATATAAATCATTATTTAAATATTTCAATATCGGGTTATTAGTCTCAACATGTCAAAAAAGTAAATTGAAAAATATTTATCTTCGTGTCGGTGATTATTTTATTAGTTTGGACTTGAATGTTATTCAAGAAGGTGTCGATTTTATGAATGTTTTGAAAGTATATGTTGAAGAATTAGATGAGTTAGAATGTGACGATTATTGTGATGATAGCGAATGTTGTGAAATTAAAAAATCATACAAAAAGAGTATTAAGAAAATCATAAAATATTTGAATAAATTACGTGCATTTATTTGTTTCCAAGTTTAGAGAAGAGAGAAAAGAGTATAAATATTTTGATATTGATTTTGGGGGATTTTTTTTTCTGTTGCTATTATATGCATCATACTACTAGACGCAGACGCAGTACAAAGGGTACTAAGAGTAAGACACATAGAGGTCGTTTGAATTATACTACCAAAAAGGGTGACAAAGTTTTTCATAGACGTGGTCACTATGTTCGCAAATCTCGCAAACCATATAGAAAATAAATTATTAAAAAATTGAATACTAATTACAACTAATTGTTTTTGTTATTACTATTTACTATTTTGTTATATTAAATATGAGTTTAAGTGCCAACGACTGTTTAAGTGCCAACGTTTATAATTTGAAAACTTGCGTTTGTATTTCTGATTGTGATTGTATTCCATCTTGTAATACTGATATTCACGATTATAATTTTGAATTTTGCAAGAGTAAAAATACTGATCTTGAAGAACGAATTCGTCAATATGATTATGAGTACGAACGTTGTTGTGATTATGGTTTTGTTTTAAACCCTAATAATGACGACTACCGATACTATGATGATGAAGATAAAGAAGACGAAGTGAGTCGTGTCAAAATTACTTCTGATCAAAGAAAAATTGATGCCAAAGAAAAAGAAGTAATAGAATTATTTAATGCTCTTTATCCTGATTGTGATGAAAAAATCGTTGTTCGTTTGATTAATATGGTTAAAAATAAAGCACATGATAATTATATGAGAGAAGTGTTTTTTGATGATTTATTCCTTTGTAATATTTATGATAAATGGATTGATGAAATAATGCGTGGATTTGAAAAAATAAAAATGGACTTGATTTAAAAAAAATTGATCTTGTCTTGACTTGATATAAGTAATAATATAAATATATATTATAATGCCTTTAAATATGAGTGATAGTGATAGACAGAATACTTATCAACGTGTCAATAATAGTCGTAATGCTCTTGACGAAGCATTTAAACTTTATTTTGGTGAAAATGGTAATATTGTTGCTCGTTTTAATATTGATACAAATATTCATCACACTGTTGAAAAAGAATATTATGAAACATTAGATCAAAAAAATACTAGTATTGGATGGGATAGTTATGTGTTGTGGGCAAATATTTTAATTAAAAAGAATGAATTATGGACACAAATTCTTGTTAACGAACATAATAAAAAAAATGATTTACCTACTTTCTAATAATTTGAATTTATCTTTATTATTATTATAACAATTATTATTATTATTATTATTATAAATAAAATTGAAATACTTTGTGTCCTCTTTTTTCTTTTCATATAAAACTTTAATTTGATTTGATTTTTAAAATGGGAAATTCATCATCTGTTAATGCTAATGCTAATGCTACATACGATATCAGAAATAATATAAATTATGAAAATTTTATGAAAAAACGTTATGAAAATGCTCTGAGAAATTATCAGCGTAAATTGTCTTCTTATAATTATGCATATCATGGAAATTATGCTGACTATGTATACCAAATTCAAGCCGAAATGGAGTTGGAATGTTTAGATGTGTCGATTACTTCTGGTTCTTGTCCAGAAATGTATAGTCGTTTTACTTGAATTTTGATTTGGATTTGATTTGATTTGATTTGATTTTGGAAATGAAAAATAAAATACACATATATTTCAGTACACTTCGCTGAATGGAAAAAAATAATAAATTAATCTCTATACCAATTTCTGTTATAGATGTTGTTGACAAAACTAATAAAGATCTAGGTTTGGATTTGGGGTCAAGGTCTGATTTAGGAAAAATGGATTTGACAATTAATACTTGCGTATATAATAATTATTTGTTGTACAACTTTTTTTATTTGTTGACCAAGAATTCATTTGAGAAAATCGGTATTGACACAAGTGGGTTCGATATTAAGAGTGTTGGTGTTGGAGGGAAAAGTAAAAGACGCAGTCCACAGGGTAAAAGACGTAGTCTACAGGGTAAAAGACGTAGTCTACAGGGTAAAAGACGTAGTCTACAGGGTAAAAGACGCAGTCTACAGGGTAAAAGACATTTTAGTAAAAGACGTAGTATACAGGGTAAAAGACATTTTGATAAAAGACGACGTACAATAAGACACATCGGCGGTGTTGGAAATCAATTATTTGTTTCTGCTTCGGTTGCATTATTTGCCATTGTTTTTCTTTTTATGTCCGGAAATGTAAAAAGTGTACTTAATGTTACTCATTCTTCTCTCGTCGATGACTTGCGTAAATCGTTTTCTGTTGCAGATATTTTTAAAAACAAATATGGAACATGTGCTCCTAATGTACTTCTTTTTATGAAAGTAATTGGTCTAGACAAATTTTCTGAATTAACTACACAAATTATTTCTCAACGTCAATACATGCCGAAGGCACAAGTATCCGAATATTTGAACAGGAAAATGGGGATTAACGAAATATGGGATATTCATCCTATTGAATATGATGTAGAAAATGCTAAAAAATCTATGTCGAACAAACTATTGTCGAAATATATTTCGTATGTGAATTCTCAATCTGGTGCAGACAAAAGTCTTATGGATAAATATATACTTTCTATTTATCTTTTGGAGGATATTCGAGAGAAAATGAAGGGTCTACGAAAAAAATTATTTAATGAAGTACCGAATTCAATTGTGACTTACGCTAGTTTACCTGGAATTAATAGTAAGGGAATTGGTGCTGGTCATGCTGTCACATTATGGTTGACACCTGATGACAAATTGTTGCTTATTGATCCACAGAAGTTTATTTATTCTGATGTCGTTGTTGTTTTTAGTGAAGATTTTTTTAGAGAAAAAGATATAGAAATATGGCGTTTGACTGATTATTTTGTTAATTTGATTGATTTTAGAGTAGGTCGTAGTTATTATATAATGTCGCAAATACACGAACAAATTTATGATAAAAATGATGAAAACACTTTGTCTATTAACAACCCAAAGATAATGAAAATTATTTCTCAATTAAAAACAGTGCAAGAAAAACGTGAAACAGAAGATTTACAAAGCGAACTATAATGTGGTCGCTTACGCTTTAACAGTCGGTGCCTTGCACCTTTAACAATTCTTCTACATTTATATCGAAATTTATTATTTTTGATATTATATTATGGTCTTTGTCACGTGACCCAAAATATAATATTTTGAATTTATCTGTGAGTTCATCTTCTGAAATACAACGTGTAGTTATTTGTGGATATCTACTCTTTGTTTTCTCATATGTAATAAGAATATTATCAATTAAAAATTGTCTGATCATCTTGTTTTCGAAACTTTATATTACTAATAATTATTATGCTATTCAATATATTTTACAAAGTATTTCAATTTTATTTTTTATTTTATATTAATATATGAGTCATTTTCAAAGTTTTATAGAAGAAGATATGCAACCAAAACAAGAAAAAATATATGAAAATAAAAATCCACAAAATCCACAAAACGAAATCATCGTTATTAATGGAGAAGAAGTCGACTCTTTAGAAAAAAGAGAACATATTATGTATGTTTTTTTATTAGTGACTAGTTTAATTATTATTATTGTTAATTACTTTTTTTATAATTATGTCAAGTTAGATAAAAATATTTACATTTTATCTCTTATATTTACACTAGTTTTGCCATTTTGTTTAAATATATATAGTGTTTTATGGCATATTCATTATGATGAAACTCATACAACTCAACAAATAATTGAAGAGTTAGAACAAGAAAATAAATTAGAAAAAGAATCAAAAATTCCAATTATTTTATTTGGTTTAGGGTTGTTCGTTACTAAATTACAAAAACAAAATATTATGACTATCATTCCATATCTATTAGTTTCACTAATTTTTGGAACAATATTACCAGAATTTTTCATAACTTTGATTTTTGATCATAAAAATGTTACAAGGTTAACTTTAGTAGAAGAAATTGACTTTTCTTTTATTATGTTATCATATGGATTTTTGGTCATGAGTGTTATATATACTGGTTTATTTTATTTAAGAAAAAATAATATTACTCATGAAAAATTATAAAATAATTAAAGATTTATTTTTTTTTATTTATTTATTTGTTTATTTGTTTATTTGTTTATATTGTATCAATTTCTAATTTGAATATTTTTCCATTCTTTGTAATTTTTGTTCAATTAAAATATCTGAATGTTGTAAATTTGACGCTAGTTTGAATAAAGCATTATTTATATCATCACTGAAATGAAATATTTTTTCTATTTCTAATTTTCGTGTTATTAATTCTTTTGATAATCTTTTTGAATTTTGTGTAAATGAAGTAAATACTTTTTCATGTTGTTGATCATTAATGATTTGTCTGAAATAACAATAATTATCTATAAAATAATTGTATAAAACATTTATCCATGTCACTTTTCTAATAAAATTCATATGTTTCTGAATATCGTTTTGATTTGAAACTTTATTTAGTTCATCAACTATATCTGAAATATAAAAACATGTCTTAGAAAATTCTTTTATATTTGTTATTATTTTTATGCTCTCAAAAGGTCTCAAATCATAATTATAGAGTTCATCTATTGTAATGATATTATCATAATGGGTACATGGGATAATATTATTTATATTAATTTTTTCTTTTGTTTCTATTCTTAATCCATTTCCACCCATTTTCATTAAATATCTGTAGAAATAATCGTTATTAACTATGTTAATAACTTTGAGATTAGGATTGGGGTTTGGTTTGGTTTTATTTTTGTCGATTTTTGTTTCTTCTGATATTAATTTTGGTTCAATTTTTAACAAGTTTTTTCCGGATCTTAATTTCATCTTTTATTATTAACTTAGTGTTAGGTATATAATATATGGGTATGCTTTGTATATTATGTATTATATGCGTTTCAATTTTTTATTTTATTTTACAGAAATGTGCTGTTTTAATATTTAAGGACTTAAAACTATATAAAGATTTTTTACTATGTGTATATAAAAATGTCTGAAACCATTTCTGAAAGCGACACTAAATATCTATCCAGATTTAACACTGAAGAAGAACTTGATAATGAAATTGAACGATTATACAAGGTGATTAGGAAAGATATCCCTGTTTTGACTGAAGATATTGATTTTTATAAAAACGCGCGAGTACGCGGTATGGAAAAGGTTGAAATTGAACCATCTATTATTGATAAATTACAAGAAACACATACCCAAACCCAAGAGGATAATTCTGATTTATCCACTTTACCCGGGTATATCAATCACACTTATAAAAATACCTCTGGATGGTATAAGGAAGATAATTTTTGTCTGAAGGTATATGCTATATACAGACATAGAAAGCGTTTGGAAAAAAAATATAAAGAATTACTCAATGGTTTAAATCAAGACTTTGGAACAAATTTTGATGAAACAAATTTTGATACGATGATTGTTAAAGAGAAAATTATATTGTTATATAAAAAATTAGTAGAAATGCTTTAAAGAGAGAAAAGGATTTTATTAATTAGTTTAAAAATGGGATTAAAATAATACACAGAATACTATAAATAATAATAAATAATAAATAATAAATAATAAATAATAAATTGATAATTAATTATTTTTTATATGATTTGATTTGATTTGATTTGATTTGATTTGATTTGATTTGATTTGATTTGATTTCTTACTTAACATGTTGTAAAATTCCTGCATATACTAAACTACCACTTGCTAAACGTGTTATCACATCTTCATAACATTCTTCATATTCTAATTTATAAATTCCAAATTTTGTTGTATCTACACCTTTTTTTACTAATTCTTCTAATGGTTGAAGTGTAGTTATTCCATCTTTGCAACTGACTACTACTTTATTATTTATAATTGTTGATTCTGGTTTCGTATTCTGAAATGTAGTTCTATAATTCTCCATAAATTCTTTATAGTTATTCATAAATTTAAGTGTTTTCTCATCAAGCACATATTTATTCATACTCAAATAATACATTGAATTCGTTATATCCTTAGCTACATCTTCTGCTTTCTTTGTTATATTTGTAACAAATTTATCATAAAAGTAAGGATCATAATTTTCTTTAATAGTTTTTCTATTATCATAAATTAGTTGGAATACAAATTTTATATAAGTCATCTTTCTAAAAAGTTTTCTCACATTGTTGTCTTTCTCATTAAGAAATTTATTATTAATAATAGGCATCATCCTTTCTATAACATTAAAATAAAATGATAAAATCATTGTAAATTCTCTTTTAAAGGTTTGTTTGGTTGTGTGTATAATATATCTTGGACAATCAAAAGTTGTTAAATGTTTATCGTATATATTTAAGATTGTTCCGCTCTGACCAATAGGGTAAGGAATATAAGTTTTGTCTGCATGACTAATTGTTTTAGTTATTACGTGTGTATGTATACTTTCATCTTTATGTTCTCTTTCAAAATCAATCTCATAAGCATAACAATCATCATTTATTATGTGTGACATATAATTTTGAATTGTAATAATGTTTGGGTGATTTTGATACGCTTCTATTGTATTATCCCATTCTTTTAAATCACTTTTTGATTGGGTAATTGGTTTATTAGTATATTTTCCTGAACGTAATTTCATTTTATTAACTTGGTGTTATTATATAAATCGTATATGATTTGTATATTATGTATTATAGGTGTTTCAATTTTTTTTAAATGTTTTGGGTTTTATTTTTTGTTTTGGAGAGAAAAAAGGGTTTAAAATTAAAGTTAAAATAATACACAAAACACTATAAATTATAAAATTTTAAAAATGTATGCGGTTTATTTTTATTTATTTTATTTTTATAAATACTGTAAAAGTTCACTATATTCTACTTCTCCAATTGCTAGAAGAGACAACATATCATTAAAAGCATGAACGTTTCCTATTTTTATATTACCGAATTTTGATGTATCTACTCCTTTTTTTTGTAAATGTTTCAATGGTTGAATACTCAAAATATCATCTTTAAGAGTGACTACTACTATATTATTTATAATTATTTCTTCTGGGGGTTGGTCTTCATCTTCATCTTCGTCTGATAATGCCCCTGAGTGATAACCATCTGAACGATAACCATCGTTGTTGTCAGTATTGTTAGGGGTTTTTTCTAACATTTGTAAAAGTTCGTTATATGATACTTTTCCTATTGATAGATGGCACATCAATTCAACAAAACGGTGTGCACTTCTTAATTGTAAATTCTTGAATTTTGTTGTGTCTACTCCCTTCTTTTGTAAGTCTGATAATGGAGTAATGCACAGGATTTCATTATTATAACTTACTACAACCTCATCATTTATAATTATTGCTTCGTCGTCGTCATCATCATTTAATATATCATTATTTGTATTTGTATTTGTATTTGTATTTGTATTTGTATTTGTATTTTTGTTAGCGTTAGTGTCTAATATTTCTAAAAGTTTACCATATGTTACTTTTCCTATTGATAGATGACACATCAATTCAACAAATTGGCGTGCACTTCTTAATTCAAAGTTGACAAATTTTGTTGTGTCTACTCCCTTCTTTTGTAAGTCTGATAACGGATTAATCCACAGGATTTCATTGTTATAACTTACTACAACTTCATCATTTATAATTATTGCTTGATGTTCTTCTTCTTGTAATTGCGGATAATGAGTTTCTGGATAATACTTCATTATATCCTTGTAAACTGACTCAATCATTTGAATGAAAAATTCGCGTCTTCTTTTCAAAGTTTCTAATTCTTCGGTATTAGATGGGTCAGTATTTTCAATTTGTTCTTCGGCATATTCAATTTCATTTGCATAGTTTTTGACACATTTTCTTAAAAATTGTTCGCTTGGAATATTGTTGTTTTCGACATTGGTTTCAGTATTAGTATTAGTAGTAGTATTAGTAAATTCCATTTTATTAACTTAAAGTTGGTTATATGAGTTGTAATATGATATAACCATCTTATTATATATGTGTTTCAATTTTTTTTAAATTGTTTATCAATTATTTATATCTTCTTGTTTTTGTCTTTCTTTTTCTTTTTCTACCACCAACACCGTGTGATTTTAGTATTTCTTCTTGTTGTCGAGGTTTAAGAAAACTGAAAATATGAGATGAAACATCATTATCTAATTTTTTATGAAAAGGTCTGTCTGTTTTTTTATGCATTTCGTGTGTATTAAAATTAGTAACCCATTCATCAGTTGGAAATGGGTCTGGAAGAAATGTAAGACGTTCTGCAAATCTTTTTCGAACATCCTCAGGCATATACTTATATTCGTTTCCACTTAAGTTTACATTATTATTTAGTTTATCTAGATTGGTC
>Ga0078894_10000161_pt1 | contig 42104 bp, 36 predicted proteins | sample LauGreSu1BDMLBSD_2_FD_67506 | JGI IMG/M metagenome (GOLD analysis project Ga0078894, IMG submission 67506) | Freshwater lake microbial communities from Lake Michigan, USA - Su13.BD.MLB.SD (version 4) (version 4) | ecosystem: Environmental > Aquatic > Freshwater > Lake | place: Lake Michigan...
GGCGTCTCATCCTTGAGATATCGCGAAACCATTATAAAAATCAGGCGCCCTCATTGCACCTGCCTGATTTTTTTCCACAAAGAGAATTTGTTTGCCAATTAAGTTACTGTAAAGATTTCGCACACCCCCAGCGATGTGCTACACTGTTGCTATTACAAGATAAATTCCTCTCATTTCGAACTTTTTGCCAAGCACAGTTCAGGCTGGGTCAGCCAGAAAAATGTGCGCGGGAGTCTTTACTTGGACTACTTTTCGACACTCAACTACAGCCTCGCTAACGAGGACTCGTCGGTTGAATTAAGTATCCTTCCCGCGGAGACGGACAATGTCGTGGTGGTTGCCGGCAGCGGCGCAAGGGTGCTGCCACTTTTCGCAAAAAGTCCTAGGCGCGTTGTCTGCATCGATGTCTCACCGGCTCAGCTAAACCTAACTGAACTGCGGATTGCCGCCGCCAGATCTCTATCGCTTTCAGATTTTCGTGACTTTTTTGGCTACGGCAGGACAGATATTGGATGGCAAAAGCGCCGAACCCTCTTCTACAAGTTACACCTATCTCGGCCTGCTCAAGAGGGTCTAGCCGCCATTTTTAATCGGAATGGTTGGCAGCCAATTATCTATCTTGGGAGATGGGAACGTGCCTTTAGAAAGCTGGCGTCAATTGCTGCGAAGGTGATTGGCCCTAAAGCTATGGCGATCATGAAATGCCAATCGCTAGACGAACAGCGCGGCTATCTGAAAACACATTTCCCACACTGGCGTTGGCAGCTAGCAATTGCTCTCATTGGCCAGTCTTATGTCTTTAACCGCATGCTTTACGGCAGTCAGCTTCCTAGCCTTAACCTTGCGAAGAGCGATTACCGCTACTTTAAGGAGCGCCTAGCGAAGACACTGGATGTTTGCCCAGCCCGTGAAAACTTTTTTTTGCGCATTTTAATGCAGGGTCATCTGCCTGATCTGGATGGTTTACCGCTAGAGTGCAGCCCCTCACTGTTTGAGTCTATAAAGCTAGGTATAGATTCGAGTGAGGTGGAGTACGTGTGCTCAGATCTTTATGACTACTTAGCGCAAAACCCAGGGCGAGCAGATTTTGTTTCCCTTTCTGATACGCCGTCCTATGCAGAATCCAGAAAATCTCGGGTCGACCCTACCCCACTTGCCGCATCCAGCAACTTGGCTACCCATCTCGCCACCGGACTTTCGCAGGGCGGCATCGCAGTCGCCCGTTACTTTCGTCACCGCCCTGCTTCGATGAAGCATCAGTCATTAATTGACGTCACTGGCCACTACATTCAAGCAATTGAGCGCGAATTAACTTGTATCTATGGTATCGATGTGTTTCAAAAGCCTGCATGATTAGGAGCAGCAAATCTTGTTTCAATCGGTATTAGACGTCACCCATGCCATGCAGAATGCTGTAGCGCCCGTGTTCCTGATCATGGGAGCAGGCACCCTTTTGGCCTCGATGTCGGTGCGATTTGGCAGGGTGATCGATCGTGCCAGAGCCATCATCGCCCAAGAAACTCTCGATTGGGACGAGCTCCATGTGCTCCATCGACGCGCCAAACTGCTGCAGCGTACGATATTGCTCAATTCTGCCAGTATTTTTTGCGTCGCCCTGACAATATTTGTGATCTTCGGAAGTTTGCTTTTTGATCTTGATCTACCAATGGTAGTACCGACTCTCTTCTCACTCAGTGTTGTGCTGCTGATTGCTGCTCTAGCGCTTTTCATCAAAGATTTTGCAATTTCGCTGCGAGTACTTGAATCCCAGCTTGACGATTGCCGACGCCGGCAACAGGAACAGACTAACTAAATATTAGAATACGGGCGGGTTTAGTAGCGTGCCAGATAAATCAATCATTGATATCTCTCCACCGTTAAGCCCCAAAATCGCGGTTTGGCCAGGTGACATTGGGTTTAATCGTCAAGTACAGTTAGACATGGAGGCTGGTGCAAATCTGACACTCTCAAGCCTCAGCTCCACGGTACATTTAGGTGCCCACGCCGATGCTCCGAATCATTTCAGCGCGGCAGCTCCGTCCATAGACGAAGTGGATTTAGCGCCCTATCTTGGTCCCTGCACGGTAGTCACTTGCAGCAAAGCTCGCGGCTCCCTCATCGAAGCTGGGGACGCGGCAGCGGCGCTTGCTAAGGGATCTAGACGCATTCTATTCCGCACGTTGAGTTATCCAGACCCTAATAACTTCAATACAGATTTTGTCGCCTTCAGTCCCGACGCCATTGACGCCTTTGGTCAGGCTGGCGTCATCCTCCTGGGGATTGATACACCGTCTGTCGACCCATTTGATTCTAAGGATCTTAAGGCTCATAATCGTCTACTTAAATGGGGCATCCGCAACCTCGAGGGTCTGAGTCTGAGCCATGTCCAAGACGGCGACTATGAGCTCATCGCTCTTCCTCTTAAATTGGTTGGTTTCGACGCCAGTCCTGTGCGCGCTGTACTGAGAGCCTTCTGAAGTCGCTCGGAAGAGAGCGCCTGACTTATTAAGACAAAGTTGCCAAATCCTCTGGTTTAAACCCACGCATCGCAGCATGATCACCGCTCTTTAATTTAGTGATCCATTGAGCGTCGCTCAAGAGCGCCCGCCCGATTCCCACCAAATCAAATTCACCACGCTCAAATCGCTCGATCAATGCATCGACACCGCTCGGTCTAGAGCTTTCGCCTTGAAAACCGCTAATAAAGTCACCCGAGAGTCCAACCGACCCAACAGTAATTGTCGCTTTACCAGTAAGCTTCTTTGCCCAACCAGCAAAATTGAGATCAGATCCAGCGAACTCAGGCTCCCAAAAACGACGCTGCGAGCAATGAAATATATCTACGCCTGCATCGGCCAAAGGCTGCAACCAGGCGGCCATTTCCTCGGGGCTTGCCGCTAGCTTGAAGTCATAAGCGCCTTGCTTCCATTGAGATAGCCGCAAAATGATCACAAAATCTTCGCCGACAACGCGTCTAACGGCGCGCACAATATCGGCAGCAAATCGCGTCCTCTCACTTAAACTTGCACCACCAAAGCGGTCTTGGCGACGATTGGTGACCGACCAAAAGAATTGATCAATAAGATAGCCGTGCGCACCATGGAGTTCTAAACAGTCGAAGCCAAGGCGCTTTGCATGACCAGCAGCTGTCGCAAATGCATCAATGGCCGCCTCCACATCTCCAGTAGTCATAGGATGGCCCGTCAAGACGCCGTCCTTGTTTAAACCACTAGGACCTTCAAAGGGGGCAGGCGGTAGCCAGCCTGATTTGTGGGGAGCCACAACCCCCATGTGCCAAAGCTGGGGAGCTATAACGCCATGTGCCGCATGCACCTCGCCTACTACATGACTCCAGCTCTTTAGTGCTGCCTCGCCATAAAACTTTGGGACCTGCGCATCATTGCTCGAGGCAGGCCTATCCACAACGGTGCCTTCCGTAATAATGAGCCCCGTCCCACCAGCCGCTCGCCGCCTGTAATAGGCTGCAACCTCGGCAGAAGGCACTCCATTCGGTGACTGCGAACGCGTCATCGGCGCCATCACAAAGCGATTGGCAAGGCGAAGGTTCTTCAACTCAAATGGAGCAAATAAGCTCTGAATACTCATTGTAGGCTCACTGATCACAAGGTGTGGAGACAAGTCGCGAGAGAAGTTCGACGTCGCTGACAGCGAGTCGCCCGCTACGCCACTCAGGATTGCAGTAGTTCATCACAGAGTCAAACGCTGTCGACGCCACCGCACCGCTCTGCGCATGCTCGGCTATTAGGATGCCCTCACATGTAACGGTACCTTTGGTATCAGGCACCACTGTGTCAGCCAAACCCATGACATGACCGAACTCGTGTACGCTTATACCCTCGATGCAGTCGCGGAGTTTGGTTTTGCACCCACGACTCCACTGCTTAAAAGTAAAGTTGAGGACCATGCCATGGTCCACCTGATCTAGGGCCGCACCGACGCCCTTGGTATGAGACATTTGGTCGGCAATGGTAATGCGAAGATTAGCATCAGGCATGGCTTCACAGTCGCCCCACGCCAAAATCCTGAGCAGGCCACGACGTCCATATTCTCGCGCCACGACATCCATAACCCACTGTTTCTCCTCCAAGAAATCTGGCGTTGCCCAGCAGACTTTGAGGTTCATGCGGACGTCCTCGGGCCAGCCCGTGGCAGCGGCTTGGGTACCGGATAGGCTAGCAACTAAACTGAGTAAACAAGTAAAAAGGCAATGCATCTTGGACATTTAGGCCTCACTTGCGAGAAGACTTGGGTAGGCATACATCAACATCGACATTTCTATGATTATTTTATTATCATTTTAAAATATTCTTTACAATCTAAATCATTTTTAATATAAAAAGGGTGTGTGGTGTTCCTCGGCACCTCACCTTTCCAGTCCAGACCGCGCGCTATTTGGAACCGACCCGTCTCTTTCTGCTGATTGTCTTCCCCTAGACCTCTCACTGCTGAATTGAACTGAAAGGAAAGCTTTTGATGAACCGCACTTGGTTACCCCTCTCGCACCTTGCGGTCGCGACGGTAGCGACCTCTTGCATCCAGAGCAGCGTCTCACAGCGAGAACTGCGCATGAATTCCGACCTGGCAACCCTGACTATACCCGGTGTCAATGGTGGTGAGCTGGGTATCGACCGCGTCAGTCTAGCCCTCAGCTTTAATGGAAATTCTAAAAAAACGTATTCGAAAGAAAGCTCCGATCCATCTAAACCAGTCTCGGTTAGCGCTCCTACAGGCGAATATCTCGTCAATCTTGAATATTTTGCTGGTAAAGACAGGATTCTGAGCACTAGCAACTGCGGTGACCAGACCGTCAAGCTAAACTTGCTGCGAAAAAACTCTGCAGACGTTAGCGGATTTCCTGTCACCGTATGTTTCGAGGACCAAAAACCTTGGGATCCTAACATTAATTTAGGTAACGATAAGCCAGATCCAAACGTTTTAGCATCTAATCAAAAGAAACTTACCTCAACATTCACCTCTGGAATAAACATCGCCTGGATTAACTTTGCTCGAGACGTCGGAACCGGCGCCCCAAATCTCGCCGAGATTAAACGACAACTCAGTCAACTTGCTGCTTCGGGTGGAACGGTAGCCCGGCTTTGGATTCACACCGACGGCACCACGACCCCTGAGTATCAAGGTGACCGCGTGATCGGCCCGGGGAATCATACAATCAAAGATCTAACCAAGATTCTTGATATCGCACAGCAGCAAAAAGTCCAGATCATGGTGACCCTCTGGTCGTTCGACATGATCCGTTCTGAGCTAAAGCAGAAAGATCCGGCAAAAGTCGCTGCCAACCGCCTTATCGTGACTAAGCCTGCCTACCTGCGCGATTATACAGAGCGGGCCCTTGCACCGATTGTATATGCCTTAAAGTCTCATCCGGCACTTCATTCGTGGGATATTTGTAACGAACCCGAAGGCATGACCAAGGCTGAGAATTGGGGCAATATCCCCGCTGTTGACCAGGTTGAACTAAAAGATGTGCAAGTTTTCGTTAACCGCATCGCTGGCAAAATACATCGTATCGCCCCGAATAATCTCGTAACCGTCGGAGCAGTATCCTTTAAGTACCTTAACAAGAATCAAGCACATGGCAACATCTACACAGACCAAGCGCTGATCAAAGCCGGCGGCGACCCTATGGGCTATCTCGACTACTACCAAGTTCATCACTATGCTAATAAAGGCAAGGAGAACAGCCCGTTCCAAAACCCTGCTAGCGCATTCAGTCTAGATAAACCAATTTTTGTTGGTGAATTCGACATGAAGGAATACCTGGACTTCGAGTTGACTTCACCAAGACTTACCTACGCTCACCTTAAAAAGCTAGGCTATAACGGAGCACTGGGCTGGAAGGATGGGTCTATTCAAGCCATGCCACTCATGCTAAATGCCATGGCATACATGCAAAACCCTGCTCCAACCGAAGACGACCCTGAGTCCTGTACTCACTTCGGTGGCGGCCACGGCAAACCGTTCTTCGAGAATGAAACACTCTACCGCAAGAAGTTCGCCGATCTCGGCTCTGATGCTGGTGAGTGGTGTATCGTCGACTAGTTCGCTTTGTGTCCCGACCGCTTCGTATTACCGATCACTTTGAAGACCGTTCAGACTAGTCCTAGCTATGCTGAGCGGTCTTCTCTAGGTAATAGTCGTAATTACCCTCGTAAGTTCTCAGTTCGCCGTCTCTGATCTCGAATACCCGGTTCACAATTTGCTTAAGGAAGTGACGGTCGTGACTAACCAGCATAACTGTGCCATCAAACTCCTGAACGGCGCGCAATAGGACTTCACGGGATTCGATATCAAGATGGTTTGTTGGTTCGTCAAGTACTAGGAAGTTTACAGGACTGGCCAAAATTAATGCCAATGCAACGCGGCTTTTCTCACCACCGGAGAGAACTCCGATGCGCTTTTCCGTCTCCTCGCCACTAAAGAGAAATGCACCTAATAGATTGCGGATTGCCCCGACACTAGCCTCTGGAAGGCGCTGCGATACACAGTCGAATACGGTCTGCTTTGGATCCAGCACATCAAGTGCGTGCTGGCTGAAATAGCCGATGTTAACGCTGGCACCGATATTGACCTGTCCACTAGTGGGATCTGTGTGGCCAACTATTGTCTTTAGAAGAGTAGATTTACCCGCACCGTTTACCCCGGTGACGGCAATCTTGTCGAGACGCCTTACCGTGCCACTGACACCTGAAAAGACACTCCTTTCGCGGCCATCGTCCCGTCGCCACACCTTAGCTAGATCGCTAAGTCGTACAACGTCGTTGCCACTGCGAGGTGGCGGTGCAAACTGAAAATGAATCGTCTTGGTCTCTGGTGGTATTTCGATCCGGTCGATCTTATCGAGCTTCTTGACCCGCGACTGCACTTGGGCAGCGTGAGACGCTCTTGCGGCGAACTTGGCGATAAAGTCTTCTTCTTTCGCAAGCATATCTTGCTGCCTTTTATGCGCTGCAAGAAGCTGTTCGCGGCGAATTTCGCGCTCTCTCAGGTAGAATTCGTAATTGCCGCTGTAAACCGTAATAGCTTTATTCGCAATCTCAACAATACGCGTAACCAGTCTGTTCATGAATTCGCGATCATGACTGGTCATGAGAAGCGCACCCTTGAACGACATGAGCCACTGTTCAAGCCAAATTATGGATTCAATATCAAGGTGGTTGGTGGGCTCATCCATCAGGAGTACGTCTGGATTTAACGTCAGTATCCGAGCGAGCGCGATCCGCATCTTCCAGCCACCGCTAAAATCCTCCACCGGGCGCTCATGATCCTCTGGGTGAATTCCAAGCCCCGTAAGCACCGCTTTAGCGCGAGCCTCAAGGTCATACCCACCCCTCTGCTGAAACTCGATCTGAGCATCACCGTAGCGCTCCATCAGCAGCATCATTTCGTCGTCGCTTAGGGGCTCAGTTTCACTATCTGCGAGACGCTTTTCAGCCGATGCAATGATGGTTGCCAGCTCGTATACCCGTCCCGCACCTGCCTTGACCTCCTCAAGGGCCGACCTGCCACGCATGTCGCCGACATCTTGAGAGAAGTAGCCAACTACCACCCCGGGATCGGTCGATATGGTGCCACCGTCGGCTTGATCTTCGCCAGTAATCAGACGAAATATCGTGGTTTTACCAGCGCCATTAGGCCCGACAAGTCCTATCTTCTCGCCAGCACGGATCTGGAAGCTACCGTTTTCATATAGGGTACGTACACCCTGCCTCTTAGTGAGATTAGACAGATGAATCATGAGCTAGCAGATCCCCAACCTTGGCCGTACCATCACCGGCACAGCGCAGGATTAAGGCTAGATCACCTGCCTCACTCGCCAACCACCTGATACTTCAGGCTATCGACATCAGCTTGGCCATCCCACTTCTTCCCATTGACCAGAACGGCCAAATCTTCACGCGCCGGTTTCTTAGTGATAGCACCCCGACCGCCACCGGTCACGGGGTTTATTTTAGCCGGCTCAGGGCTACTGCAGGATGCAACAGCCAAAGCCACGCTGACAACTACGGCCGCTGACGGCCAAAAGATCGATCTGATCAAGGTACCAGCTTTGTTAGTTGCCATTTTGAGCCTTTCCAACCAGCATAAATCGCCGCGATGCCAATAGGGTTCCATCTTCACCATATCCCAAAGCCGTCCACGGCTGGGTAAGGTACTGTACCTGGTCAGGCCGAACATAATAGGTCCCAAAAAAGCTACGTCCCTTAATCACCTTGCGACGAAGTATCGCAGACTTTTCGTCAGCAGGGGTGAGAGCTCTTTTTGCTGCACACGAGTCTGCGGGACCAAAGCAAAGCGAGATTCTGTCGATCTCTTCATCGGCCGCGAACATCAGACCAGCTTCGGCGTCGCCAGCATCATCGTCAACTACAGCTAGTTTGATTGCCTTAACACTACCCTCAGCACTGTCGAAAAATGCCTTACGTGACGCAGCGTCAGCCTTAGCAGCAGAAGGATCCAGCCCCTGGATGATTTTATCCAACCACGAGCCAAGCCCACCTGGCTCTGAGTTGGCAGCAACGGAAGTCGAGGGAATTGAACCGGTCGCCGGAGGAGGCAGAGGAGGTTGAGCCGCGATAGGCCCCGGCGCTGGAGCTGGAGCCGGACCTGGCGATGGCGATGGCGGCGGAGCTGGCGGATTTTGCAGAGCCCACTGAGCCGGGGGGAGTACCGTAGTCAGAAGCCTGTAAGTTTTAGGTAAGTTGTCTTTGATAAAAGCCTGCGAGCTCGGCGAACAGTAGTAGTTGGCATATGCCTCGGCCCATGCTTCCGCAGGGCTAGATTTAGCGTAACCGCGGATCATGCCACCTTTGCTATTTAACTCAGCGACAATGTCACGAAGAGCTTGGTCGAAATTTGCGAACTCAGTTCTTTGTGCGGCTTCGCGCGCAACAATCTCAACCGCGTGGCCGACTTCGTGTTGCATAGCAAACCCAGCTTGGCTGCCACCGGTGGTGATACTAGTCGCAACCATGCCTCGGAATCCATTTTTGGTGGCTCCGGACTGCAAGGTAGTCAGCCCAGCGACTCCGAAGAAGAGAGCTGCTGGTTTAATTCCAGACAACTTGCGACTGCTAAACGTCCAAAGAAGGTGTTCGAGGTCTCGGTCTGGGACACCAGCTACCCGATTCTTTGCAACGTCCATCTGTCCACCCTGGAACCCAGAGATGAACCCAGATGGTAAACTATTGATGTAATTCATCCTCTCAGCGCTGTGCTGAACGCACTGCTGATCACCTTCCTGCAAGTACCGAAGATGGTTGTCGTGGGATTCGTTAAATTGACAACCTGGTGTCGTCAATGACGCGAAGCCAACGAGCCTTGCAAGCCACGAAATCCTTGTGGAAGCTACTTTTATCATTTTTGGGGTCCACTAATAAATCAGATGGGTGATTGCACCCTACACGATCCCCGTATCGGCAAAACCTGGCTCGAACTTTAGGTAAATGATAAATAATTGTTTACAATTAATGGTTTCAGTGGGTTAAGCGAGCCCAAGCTTGCCCCGGCGGCGTTCAAATCGGGTACAATCAATCTTTGAGACGGTCTCTCCCACACCTCAACCGATAGCATTCGTAGCCAGGAAAAACCCTAATATGACTCAGGTTCTGGCCCCAAATAGCGGCAAATTGTCCCTAAACCGAAGATTTCTGGCCTATATGGCAGTCATCGCAGCTGCCGTTTTTCTATACGGGCGAACAGTGAACTTCGGATTCATCGAGCATGATGATGATCGTAACATTTACGAGAACCACCGCATCCTGAATCCTACCGCTGAACATTTTTCATCATATTGGAAGGAGCCCTATCTAGGTCTCTACATACCCGCCACCTACACATACTGGACGGGGCTTTCGTTACTGTCGTCATCTCTATCGAAGGCTGAGGGAGTGAAAAAACCTGATCCCAAATGGTTTCATCTTGGCAATGTGGTCATCCATGCCGCGAACGGTATTTTAGTCCTGACACTTCTTCACTACCTGGGTTTTAGCGTCATTGCATCGGCGTTCGGCGCCCTTCTATTCGTTGCCCATCCTCTGCAAGTAGAGGCAGTAGCATGGGCATCCGGTGCCAAAGATGTCTGGTCGACTTTTTGGGGCCTGCTGTCTCTTGTGACGTTCGCCCGATTTATGTACCAATCATCGCACCGTCGACTGACGCTTAGTTTGAGCTATCTTTGCTACGCGGCAGCAATACTCTCAAAACCTTCGCAAGTTGTGATTCCCGGATTGTGCGCCCTACTGCTCTACTACAAAGATAGCCAATTCAGATTCAAACGCTTTTCGACGCTCATCCCGTATGGCTTACTACTCTGTGGGTACCTAGCTTTGGCCAACCTTAGCCAAGAGGCCGAGGGAAGTTTCAAACCCGTGCCCCTTATATTGCGACCGCTGGTAGCTGGCGATGCCATCAACTTTTACGGTTGGAAAACGCTTTTACCCACCAATCTTGCAGTGGACTATGCCCGGCACCCATTTGCCGTGATCAGTGACCCTATAGCGATCGGGCTATCCACAGTAACGTTACTTATCCTTGCCGCCTTAGTTGTGTGCACATTTAAGACAAAGAATCAGTCGCTAAAGCATACATTGGTCATAGCCGGACTATTCGTAGTGAGTCTAGTTCCCGTCCTCGGACTGGTGCCATTCGGCTATCAATTCTTCTCTACTGTGTGTGACCGGTATGCATATTTAGCAACCATTGCTCCCTCATTTGCTGTGGCTTTACTCACAATGCAGTTTAGCCGCTCGCATCATGCTGTCGCCCTGGCTATATCATGCTACCTGGTTGGCCTGAGTGTCGCTTCCGCTCGTCAGATTAACTACTGGAAAAATGAAACAGCTTTATTCAGCCGTAGCCTTGAAGTTGAGCATAATGGTGCCGTGGCGTTGATTGGAATTTCAAATGAGTTTGCAAAAAAAGGTGATTGGCAAAGTACATTACCAATTCTGACAAGAGCGAGCCGCGCCTTACCGGACTGGGCGCGGCCACATAATAACCTCGGCACCACGTTCGTAAACCTTAATCGCTATGGGGAAGCAGCCGATGCTCTGGCGAATGCTGTAAAACTTAGACCACTTTATCCTCTGGCCTGGTCAAATCGTTGTTCCGTACTTAGGCAGCTGAAACGCCTCGAGGAGTCGGCACATGACTGTAAAATAGCGGCAGAGCAAGCGCCAGAATTTGCACCAGCACACCTTAATTTGGCTCTGACTTTAGCTGAACTAGGAGACTGGCCTGGTGCAGAATTTAGCTATTCAAAAGCACTCGCTCTTGATCCAACCAACTATGACTCACTATTTTTTTGGGCATCGGCACTTAGGGATCGGGGTGACTTTCAAAAGGCTTCGGCAGAGTTTACGAAACTCTCAACTCTTTACCCTGGAAGCGAGGAGGCCAAGCGCGAACTCGAGCAAACGATCCGTCGAGCAACAGCGGCAACGGCCGAATCGGCAAAAAATTAGCCGAAGCGGAAGTTCAGGGAGGGCGTCGCAGCTAAGCCTACACCCTCGGAAACACTGCGCAATCAAAGATCTTCTCAAGTTTTGCCAAAAAACGCCGAAGGCGGTTATGAACGTTGGAGTACCCTCCAGCGGCTTCACCCACCGTGTCTAGCCCGGCAATTCCGGCGCAATCTCATAATACCCTACCAGAATCACCGTATGTGCTCGCCGCCTGAGGCGTGGCGAGCACCACTCTTTTCTCAAACTCAATTTGCCCTTAAGAAGCGAATGTATGTCTGAGTAAGTGCCAAGATTCTGTCAGGGAAAGCACGCGAGCAGCCGTCGTCACACCACTTATCAGAGCACCGCTAACCCCACAGGTTACTAAGTCCTGCCCTGTCAGATAAAGTCCATCGATAGGCGTGTCGGCTCTTATCCACGTCTGCTTAAAGCGCATAGGGTCATGACGTAGGCCGTATATTTCTCCATGATCGTAGCCAGCAAAGTGCTTAGTAGAAAGCGGGGTTGAAAGCTCAGTGACGTCAATTTTTGATCTGAGACTAGGTAATTTTGACAGAAGTATTTCAAGGAGAATTCTAGAAACTTCAGCTTTCCATGCGAGGTATTCCTGACCTCGCCTTTGCCACGAACTATTTTGCCATGCGCTGAAATGAGCAAAATCTGCAGGAGCAATGACCTCAATTGTCGAAAGGTTGGGATGGCGTATCGGCCATTCTGGATCTTTGACCGAGGGAAAGGAGATAAAAACGACTCGAGCCTGTTCACCAAGTAGTCGACTAAGGGCAGCAAAATTCGGATCTGCGTCACCACCCCGATGCAGCCATAAATTAGTGCTGTTTAAACCAAGACTCCTCGCATCACCTTTTAGCCCAAGATAAAGACAAACATGACCCATGGAGTATGGTTTTTGACTGAGGTATGCCACCACTTCCTGAGGCAGGGCTCGGTGTGGCGCAACAAAATTGCGGTAAGTTTTCTCAGCGCCAATCGCACTAATAACGCAATCACTCGCTATATTTTGTCCAGAAGCAAGTTTCACACCAATCAATCTGCCACGATGCACATTAAGTCCAGCAACCTCTGCGCCGAGCACTATTTCACCACCAGGCTCCTTAATGACAGGGTGGATGCATTGGGCTATGGATCCCGCTCCACCACTTGGGTAACTGGCCCCGCCAAAGTAATGTTCTGCCACCATGGCGTGCATCGCAAAACTTGAGGTTTCGGGCGGTAGTCCATAATCTGCCCATTGCCCAGTCAGGACCCGAATTAAGGTTCTATTTTCGGTAATCCCTCCGAGCACAGATCCGGTAGTTTGGCTGGAGTAGCTCAAAAACTTTTTGCAAAGTGGACTGTAAAGTAGCTTGCCTAGTGACGGTGGTAGAGCCTTTTGCATGAAAAAGTGCATCGAACTTTTCCCGACCAGACTGACTAGACTGAAATAGCGGTCAATTCCCTTCTTCTCGTTTGGAAAGTAATTGTAAAGCTGATGCTTTAAATGATCTCGGCCGGAAATGAACTCGTAGGTTTTGCCATCAACTTCAATGGCGTCGTAAATTTCATCCATCGGCTGCCAGGAGAGTTGCCCCTTTGTTATGTAGTCAAAAGTTCGCCTTAGCTTTGATTCTGGACGCGTCACATCACCAATGTAGTGAACCCCAACATCCCAAGTGTAATCACCCCTGTTGAAGGTATGAGTGAAGCCTCCCGCAGTATCGTGACGCTCACACACCAGCACCTTCCATCCGGCTCGAGCAAGACAAGCCGCAGCTGTCATGCCACCCATTCCTGACCCCACTACGATGGCGTCGTAGCTCGGGGATAGGTTAGCTTTTTTAAGTTGTACTCCAACGTGCATGGTCACCTCCTTGCAAACTACCACTGGTACTGCATTTTTTGCGCCAATCGAGCCGCACCTTGATGAGTCAGCAGTTCCTTAACAACTGAGATGTGAGTGTTGGGATTGGTCATCGATTTTTTCTACAAGCTCCTGAAATTACCAGATCTTTAATTAGAGCTGACCTCGGCCTGAGTTGGTCTGGCGATCGGATGCATGATCACGAGCACTCGCACTAGAAGGGCCTGCCCTCGACCGCAGGAATCGGTAGGCTGGACCCGCCAAATCGTGTTAGTAACTACGGCCTTGTAGCGACTGCAGAGTCGTCAGTTAGCCAGTAACTACATCTTCCGCTTCGGGCGGAAACACTGATGGAACAAACATGAAGGTAAGAGCAGCTGTAGCATGGGGTCCGGGTCAACCGCTTAGTATCGAAACTGTGGATTTAGAGGGCCCCAAGGCTGGAGAAGTCTTAGTTCGCATCGTCGCAACCGGCGTCTGCCACACAGATGCCTACACTCTTTCCGGAGTCGACCCCGAAGGTCTGTTCCCCGTGATCCTTGGCCACGAGGGCGCGGGTGTTGTTGAGGCAGTTGGTGAGGGCGTTACCACACTCGCCTTGGGTGATCACGTGATCCCGCTATACACACCCGAGTGCCGCACATGCAAGTTTTGTCTGTCTGGTAAAACTAACCTATGCCAACGCATTCGCGCCACCCAGGGGCGTGGACTGATGCCGGATGGCACCTCGCGTTTTTCCAAAGATGGCAAAATGATTCACCACTATATGGGCACATCGACATTCGCTGAGTACACCGTGGTACCGGAGATCGCACTCGCCAAGATTGACCCCAAGGCACCTCTAGACAAGGTCTGCCTTCTTGGATGTGGCGTAACTACCGGTATCGGAGCTGTGTTAAATACCGCAAAAGTCGAGAATGGCGCAAATGTGGCCGTATTCGGCCTAGGCGGAATCGGTCTATCGGTGATCCAAGGCGCAAAGATGGCTGGTGCAAATCGTATCCTTGCGATTGATATCAACCCAGCCAAGTTCGAATTGGCTAAAATGTTTGGGGCAACGGATTGCCTAAATCCAAACGACCTACCCACTGACGCCACTACAGGTAAGGCGAAGTCTCTCGTTGAGACGATAGTCGACCTGACAGACGGTGGCGTCGACTATTCATTCGAATGCGTAGGTTCCGTTGGGTTAATGCGTCAAGCTCTTGAGTGCTGCCATAAAGGGTGGGGACAGTCCATCATCATCGGCGTTGCCGGCGCCGGTGAAGAAATTGCCACGAGGCCATTTCAACTCGTGACTGGTCGAGTATGGAAAGGATCGGCATTTGGCGGCGTCAAAGGACGCACCGAACTTCCGGGGTACGTTGATCAGTATATGGCTGGCAAAATCAATATCGACGACATGGTCACAAACAAATTGCCTTTGGAGCAGATCAACGACGCCTTCAAGCAAATGAAAGAGGGCAAAACCATCCGCACTGTGATTGAGTTTCAATAATCTTTCGAAGTCATGTGGGCAAAAAGAATGCAACTACTCAAAGCGCATAAGACCTTTAGCGGAGCGACATCCTTCTGGTCGCATGAGTCACCTTCGACGAATTCTGCGATGCGCTTTGCAACCTTTGTTCCATCCACTCGACCAATTAAACAAGCTATCATTTGGTTATCTGGACTAACATGCACTGAAGAAAATTTTATCGTTAAATCTGGAATTCAGCGCATTTTAGCTGATTCAGATTGCATGGTGATCGCCCCAGACACCTCTCCTCGCGGCTTCAACTTGGCCGGTGAGCACGACAGTTACGATTTTGGTTCAGGCGCAGGATTCTACGTCGATGCCACGAATGCAGGCTATTCGCAGCATTACCGTATGTATAGCTACGTACTTAACGAGGTCACTTTACTCCTACGAGATAATTTCGACGTGCAAGAAATGTCGCTTATGGGCCACTCGATGGGAGGACACGGAGCTCTGGTGCTAGGTTTGCGCAATCCCAATATTTTTAAAAGCATCACTGCTTTTTCACCGATAGTAAATCCTACTCATGTGCCGTGGGGGATTAAAGCGTTTAACGGCTACTTAGGACCTCGACTCCCTAGTCCGGGCGCTAAGGACGCCTGGGCAAGTTATGATGCCTGCGAACTACTTAAATCTGGCCATCGTCACCCTGAAACGATCCGGCTCTACCAAGGTGGCAGCGATGAATTCCTTGGTGAGCAGCTTCAGCCAGAAGTGTTTTGCCAGCTGGCGCGTGAGGTTGGGCAGAGCCACGAGCTTCAATGGTGCGAAGGCTATGATCACAGCTATTATTTTGTGCAAAGCTTCCTGCCTGAAGCTGTCGGAAAAATCATATCATTAGTTTAGTGTTCTTGGGCACCTGTCTCGTGCCTCAGGTTTGGTGGTAATATAATTATTGCCTTGAATGAACTTGACCACTTTATAGACGGGACAACCGATCAATGAGCACAGTCCAAATCAAGATTGAAGCAACCATTACACGCGAACTGAGGGCGACCTGGGAAGCCTGGACCAAGCCTGAGCACATTACAAAATGGAACTTCGCATCACCAGATTGGTGCTGCCCAAGTGCTACAAATGAGCTTAAAAAGGGCGGCCGCTATTCAGCCCGCATGGAAGCTAAAGATGGTTCATTCGGATTTGATTTTGGAGGAGTTTACGAAGAATTGATTCCATTCTCGCAAATATCTTTGAGGATGGGTGATGGTCGCCTAGCAGTTACTAAATTTGAAAGTCTAGGCACTTCAACTAAAGTCACAACAATCTTCGACGCTGAAAATCAGAACCCCGTCGATTTACAGCAGAACGGTTGGCAGAGTATTTTGAACAATTTCAAAAGTTATGCTGAGTCCTTGTAACTTTAGCTTTCAAAATACACTCTCCACTCCGCTTCGGCCTGTTCGCCAAAGAGAAGGTCAGCCGCCTTGCGCAACGCCGCGCTCGCTTTAAGAGTCTCTTTAGGCACGACCAGGCTGAGGCGTGTGCGTCGACGCAGCAAATCGTCTAGATGATGGATCATCTCATGGTCGGCCATATACGCGACTTCGGCCAAAAGTACTGGCTGGTCTTCAACCAATCGACAACAAAGCTCGGGCTTCTGTCGCATCGATTCGACTATACTTAACGAGTCATGACCGTACAAACGCCAAAGTCGATCGGCGATCGTGCCTTCTCCCAACCATTGACGATCATCGATTGAAAGCGAATTCAGCTTATCTGCCAAATCTTGTTTGTATAGGGGGCTGTCTTCACCATACCAACGCGGAGCTAGTTTAGCCTTGACCCCGAGATAGCGAACTTGCTCAACCAGTTCGCGACCGATATTTAGGCAGTCGGTTAGTTTACCGCCAAATATGCTGACATGAGACTGCTCGCGATGACACTCTATAATATGCTTTCTTGATAAGTGAGCCCATTCGACCTTAGCAAAATCCTTAGCGTTGCCTTTAATCACTAGGGGCCTAACTCCGCAGCGCTCGGCAATGATGTCGGCAGGCGTTAGGGGCTTATCTAGTACAAGGCGTTTATTGATGTTGCTTAGAATAAAGCGACGATCAGCCTCCGTAACCACTGCAGGAAGTTCCGTCACACGAGTGTCGGTAGTCCCGATGCACGAGCATCCACCCATGGGAATAGCGAAGAATAACCTCCCATCATCAGCAAAAAAGGTCAGCACCCGATCACTTGTGTTAATTCGGGGGACTATAAGATGCACCCCTTTGGAGAATATATGCTTGTGCACCGTTGACACACCGCATAACTTATTAAATCCATCAACATAAGGACCGGCAGCATTAACTAATATTTTTGCCTTAATCTCAAACGGCTCCCCGTCAATCTGATCCTTAGCGCTGACATGCCAAATCTTCTCGGCACTGAAAGATGCCGCCACGGCCGTTGCATAATTGAACGTTACCGCTCCGCTACGAGCCGCACGCATCACAAAATTAAAGACAAACCTGGCATCGTTATCGCGCAAGAAACTATCGGAATACTCAAGCCCACCCTGACTCCTGGCCGTTGAAACCTGTGGCTCCTCTCGGGAGATAACCTCCTGACTGAGAAGCCTTGGCGGTCTCGTTTTGAAACGCCCCATGGCCCAGTAAAGCAAAGCTCCAAGATAAACTAACCATCGCGATTTACGAAAGCCACGCTCCAAATTAGTAAAGAATCGTAGCTCGCTGACCTCACCAGGATAGTGTTTCATCAGCTCATTGCGCGAGCGACACAGCTCCCACACCAACCCAAATTCGTAGCTCTCTAGATACTTGATCCCCCCCCAAACAAGATTTGAGGACTCCTGCGAGGTACCTGAGCCAAAGTCCTTTTGCTCAAGCAGAGCGACCTTGACACCACTCGCACTCAATGCAGCGGCCGACACAGCACCGTTGATGCCACCACCGACGATCAGCACATCGAAGATTTCTTGCTCTAAACGTTTCCGGGCAGATCGCCTATGCGTATCAATCATCCGTATGTGTCCAGGATCTTGCAAGTGAAGGAGGATAATTATGAGATCGGTAGATCTCTCTCATTAAGATGGTATCAGGCTAAACAGATGCACTCTAGTAGATTGCTGAAGATGCTGGATCCTACCCGCCTGCCTTGATCAACTTTAGACCCATTTTGGCAAAGTAAGCAGCCACGCGCTCCCGCATGTCGCCCCTGAGCTCGATCTGATTGTTCTTGAAAGTGGCTCCGCATCCAAGGCTAGCTTGCATGGTCTTCATGACATTCACAGCTTCTGCTTCCGTGGCAAACGGCAGGTTGAAGAGCACTGTGACGGCCTTGCCGCCTCGCCCTTTGGTCTCAAGCCTGATCTTACAAGGGCCCGAGGTGGCGACGTATCCTGCGCTGGAATCGTCCTTTTTCGAACGATTTGATCCAGTTGCGGTTGAATAGACTGGCTTTTCATGCGCCATGACGGTCCTAACCCCCCAATCTTATGAGATATTTTAACAATTGACCAAGCACTAGGCCGACAAGACCTTAACGTCAACTCGCTAATATCACAACACATAGGTCCAATTTCCCCGCAACCAAACCGCACACAACCCTCTGAAATCAAAGGTTTTTAATGATTACTTAAAGTTTTTGGTTGTGATTGCCGACCCCGGCCTCATGAGGTGACAAGGTGTTACCGGAAGCGATCACGCCCGAAATGTCAGGAGGTAATTAATTGTTTGTTTAACATTTTAGCGAAATTACTATTCACCCTCCCGCTTAGCCTCGCCCTTACCTCATGCGAGGCGGAACCGATTGCCACATCGCTTAGATCAGCTGCGCGAGGCAAGGGATTCGCTGTGACCAGGGTCGGCACCATGGTTACCCCGGCAGGCTCAGTTCTCGAGTTGAACGGTCTCAACTTTAATCAGGCACTGCGAGTACTTCGCATAAAACCACACGGTGAAGGAGCCCCGGTTTTAAGCAACATCGCACTCACACTGCAGAGCAGCAATGTAGCCACCGTTAACTTACCAAGTCAATTACCCTACGGTCGCTACGATCTAGAGCTTAAACAAAATGGTCAAATGCAGTTGATCACACTTTTCTCCACTGGGATGAAGAACGAATTTCCAATCTTTACGGGCTCTGCCGATCAGATTTGCCAGGGCGAATCTTTCTACGACAGTAGCGGCGAACTCCATCAGGGTGCGAGGCAGTGCGGGAATGTGACAATGGAAAGCTGCTCTCAGGATGGCCAGTCGGGATGTATTGCAACGACATCTCACCCAGCTGCGTCAATAGAGGCATTTAAACCAAATGTGCTGCGATCTGGCACGACCATCGCCGGTATCGCTGGGGTTCTTGGGAATTGCTCGGTCGAGGGCGCCAATGAATGCGTGGTTACTGGCAATTTTGCTGCGGCAGATATCACGGCTATCAGTAACAAAGTTTTAGCCGGTACGAGTGTAGCTGGCGTCAGCGGCAACGTATTGCTACCGAGTCCGAGCAACGTCAGGATTGCCAATGGGCCTTTTGTCCCAAACTCGGCCCGCATCGCGCCATCGTTAGTGGACTGTGCGCTCGACGGCGAAGCTGAATGTTATGTCAATGCGGCTATTCATAGAGCTGCATCGGTCGGACAAGCGATCCCCGCCAACATCAGGCAAGGTGTCGTCGTCGCCGGTGTGGCTGGAGCTCACGTTGGGGAAATCCACAGCGAATGCACGACTGATGGTGCCGTTGGTTGCGTCGCCACATCGTCCTACGCTGCAGCATCAACCGCAAATCTTGCTGATCGTATCTTGTCAGGTTCAACGGTGGCTGGAATGGCCGGACGAGTCACCCTTCCAAACTCTGCAGATGTTCTCAGCGGTACCACATTTGGTGCCGAGGGCATAATCACAGGCAGACTGACTCTGCCAGATGCAGCTATGGTAAGGGTTAGTAACGGACCTTTTGGATCGAATGGCACAGGTTCTACCCCTACCCTCGGTGACTGCTCGGCAGATGGCAAAATGGGATGCGTTTCAACTGCAAGTTATCCTGCAGCTTTGGCAGCGGGCCTGGATCAGAAAATCCTGACGGGAGAAATAGTCGCCGGAGTCAGTGGCACTGTTTCCCTGCCGGCCAATAATCGGGTACTCGCCGGCACACTATACGGCCCTAGCAGTAACCTAAGTAATGGTACGCTTACCCTACCAGATGAAGACCAAGTCAGAATCGGCAGCGGACCATACGGCATCGATGGCACAGGCTCTGCACCTACTCTTGGTGACTGCTCGGCGGATGGCGGAATGGGATGCGTTGCGGTGGGCCCTCTTTATGCAGCCGCTACGACGACAGGGCTTGCCGCTAAGGTACTCTCCGGCCAAGTGGTTGCGGGAGTTAACGGAAGCGCTACTTCGGAGTCCCACAGCAGCTGTACATCCGATGGTGCCATCAACTGCGTTAGCGTAGCTGCCTTCAGAGCAGCTGCCACGGCCAACCTTGCCAGCAAAGTACTTTCTGGTGAAACCGTTGCTGGCACTGGAGGAAACGTGGTCCTACCTGCACCCTCACATGTTTACTCGGGAACCATCTACGGTGTGGGCGGAACTTCCGCATCAGGCATCCTCACCATCCCTGCCGCAGCAAATGTTCGCGTCGTTAGCGGGAGTTATGGCGTTGGCGGGAACGGAACCATTCCGAACCTAGCGGATTGCAGCGCAGATGGCGCTGTTGGCTGCGTCACCACTGCGAGCTACAAATCAGCCAACACATCCACAGCAATAGCTGGCAATATCAAATCCGGAGTTGTCGTCGCTGGCGTCACAGGAGATTTCGCTCCTGGTTGCGCTACCGACGGTCAAACCAATTGCCTGGCAAATGATCTTTTTAAAGCTGCAAATATCAGTGGAATCTCAACTTGGGATTTGCGAATCGGTAAAACTTTAGGCGGAGTGAATGGGGCCCTCAAGACCAATTGCCGAAACGGAGTAACATCCAGCAAGTTCAATTATGACGGAGCTGTTGCTAGTCTCGGAACAACAGCTGTGACGACTGGTACTGCGCTGGACTACTGGGATACCGTGGAGGATTACTACGGCAGTCCGAGTAAAGTCACTGCTTGGGCGGCGTCCACCTTATGCGATGCAGCCAACTGGAGCGATGCCACCACGACGAACGGTGGGACCTCCTACACGACGTGCGCTGCCGCTACAGCAAACTGCCAGTATAAAGACAATGTGTCTAATCTCGTATTGACCAAAACTATCGCCACTGCTCAGACCTGGCCATCAGCTATCCGCGCTTGTGCAATTTCAACATACGGGGGATTCCCAGCTGGTACCTGGCGCCTGCCAACTCAAAAAGAACTGATGGATATCTACAACCACGGTATTGTGTATGCGCAGAACGTGAGCTACATGGATCTTACGGCAATGCAAAACTGGTTCTGGAGCTCATCCACGGTCGGGAGTAGCGCGACTGGCACCGACGCCTGGTATGTTTATCTCGCAACCGGTGACGCCAACTGGAACAATAAGGCCAACGCGGCTAACGTTCTCTGCGTAAAATGAGACACCGACTGCAAAAGACAGACCGGCCTCCTCAAAAAAAAACTAAAGCTTTACCTTTAACCTGCCGATAGAAATGCCAATCGGAGGGTTTTACGTGAACTTAACCAAGCGCATCAAGATGCTATTATTATTAGCCTCTTTCGTATCCCTGGGCAGCTCCTGCAGCCAAAGCGCTAATCTAAATGGTTCTACGGGAAACAACCAGGGAGCAGGGCGAGAGGCCTCAGGCAAAACAGGTAGTGATAACCTAACGGACTCTAACGGTAACGGCCAGTTAGACTCGAGCGGCGCCGTAAGAGAAACCTTATCCGACGGTCGCATTCGCCTGACCTACAAGGGTGAGTCCCAAGTCACGGTTAACCCAGTTGATATCGTCTTCATTGTCGATACAAGTGGTAGCATGAGTGAAGAGCGCATTGCCCTCGAGCAAAACCTTAATAGCTTCCTCGCCCAAATTGCCACGACAGCATCCAATATCGATTACTCCGCTTGGATCATTGCTTCGCCATTCACACAGACGGGCATGGCCAATGGGAAGACCGAGGTGCTGGCGCGCCGAGTTGATAGCAACGATGCCCTGAGACAGCTTCGCGATTTTGTTAACGGCACAATTACTCCAGCCCCAACGAAGCCACTACGTGACAACTCTCAAAAGCAGTTCATCGTAATCACTGATGACGATGCCCGAGGTGTGTTAGCAGCAGATATTGTCACTTTAGCAACAACCAATCAGAAGCTCCTCAACAAGACTTCCGTGAATGGGATCATCGGTCTCGTCAAGGGCTCAGTCAAGGCAGGGTGTTCCATAGCTAACGTAGGCACCCAGTACCAGGTACTCGCGACAAACCCTGCGACCAAAGGCATCATACTTGACCTTTGCAGCAATGACTGGTCACAGCTTCTTGGCGGTTTAGCGAAAAAGATCATCGCTGATACGAGAAAATCGGCTTTCGACCTTAGTGAGCGCCTAGACGTCAGCAGAGGGCTTGAGGTGTCGGTCGGAGGGTCTGCCGTCCCGACCACTGGCTACACTTACGAGCCTGCCTCCTCTAAGCTCACGCTAGGGGCCGAATATGCCCCGGCAGCAGGCCAGGAGCTGGTGATTCTTTATTCGCCGTTAAAGTGAAATTATGATTTGTGTTACACTGTTGATGTTTCCGCCTGAATAGCAGCATCCTGGGCGGCAAAAGGCACATTGACTCGTAACTAGGCTAGCAATACCACTATGCAACTTTTAAATATGTTCGCCCGCGTCCTAAGAATCGGCGCTGACGAGAGGCGTCTAAGTATTGTCTTCATCATCGCAGCAGTATTTATTGCTGGTGCCCAAATTATTGAGCCCGTCCTCTTCGGCGACGTCATCGACGCTTTAGCGAAAGAACAGCATCTTGCCAATTATGTAGCAATGTGGATGGGCATTGGTTTCATCAATGCGGCTTTAAGTATCTTCTTAGCGGTCGTCTCTGATCGTTATGCCCATCGGCAAAGACTACGGGCTATGGAAGCGGCCTTTGAGCGCACTATTTCGCTGCCATTTCGTTATCACTCGCTCAATGGCTCTGGCAAAGTGGTGCGCACGATTCAAATGGGCTGCGATCAGGTCTTCAGCATAACTCTTTCTTTCTTCCGCGAAAACATGATCGCTCTCGCTAGTATTATCATGCTGGTGCCTCTGGCTTTCTATCTGGACCTTAGACTCGCAGTAGCGCTTTGTGCTTTAGCTTTGATCTACGGAACATGTAATTGGTTTGTCATACGCCATACGCACGCCCGGCAAGCACTGGTTGAACTTAAACATCAGGAATTATCAGCTAGGCTGATCGACGTCATGGGCAATGTTTCGATAGTTAGGAGCTTTACACGCGTCCTAAAGGAAACTGAGTTATTTAAGGTGGAATCCGCGAAGGTTTTGAAGGCGCAATATCCGGTCCTAAACTGGTGGGGCGTCCTCAATACAATTACCAGGCTATCCGCGATGATCGCCATGCTGACTATCGTCATCATCGGCTCGATTCTAGTCAGATCTGGCACCGTCACACAGGGACAGGTGGTGACTTTTGTCGGATTCTCGACCTTACTTATCAATCGCCTCGATCAATTTTCATCATTTGTAAACCGCATGGTCTCGCAGATGCCGGCGACCAACAACCTTTTGCAGCTCATCGACCACGTTGGCGAAGAAGACATAAAGCCAGAAGCGAAGTCTGCACTTGATATCAAAGGACGAGTAGAATTCCAGAACGTAAGTTACAGATTCGGGACCAAAAACCAAGCCGGACCCGGAGTGTTCGATTTGAGCTTCCTAGCGGAGCCAGGTCAGACCGTAGCACTGGTCGGCCCTACTGGAGCAGGTAAGAGCACATGCCTATCCCTGCTGCAGCGCCTCTACACACCGGATGTAGGACTGATCACGATTGATAAGAGTAATGTTGCTGATCTTGGTGTTCAAACACTCTGTAAGATGATCGCCACCGTTTTCCAGGAGCCTGGATTATTTAACCGATCTATTTTCGAAAATATCCTGGTCGGCCGCCCCGAAGCCACAAGGGCCGAGGTGGAGGAGGCAGCTCGCAAGGCATATGCTCACGAATTTATACTTGCACGCCCCGGAGGGTACGACTTTGTGGTCGGCGAACGTGGGCTAGCTCTATCAGGCGGAGAGCGCCAGCGCATAGCGATCGCACGAGCCATTTTAAAGGACGCTCCGATCCTCGTATTAGATGAGGCCACAAGCGCCCTTGATAACGAGACCGAACGTTACGTGCAACATGCTATGGATAAATTGAGGCGAGGAAAGACCACTTTTGTGATTGCACACAGACTATCAACTATTCTAGGCGCCGATCGCATCCTAGTGATGCAGGACGGCCGGATAGTACAAAACGGCACTTACGCCGAACTCGTTGCGCAAGACGGTATTTTTGCACGGCTGGTGAAGGCCGGGGAACTTGCCGTAACAGGCCAGCCTGAACTATATAAAACCTCCGAAGAGGTTTCAGAATCAGAGCAAAACAAAAAAACCCGCAAGCCAGAACTTGCGGGTCAGATCGTGCACTAAAGTTGCAACTTATTAGAGCACGTAGTCAACCTGGATACCGAAACTCATAAGGTTACCATTGCGGAAGTCGCCCTTGAGCTTCTCGCCGGTAGTCGCTGAGGTATCGGTTGGAGCATTCTTGACGATAACGTCAGATATACCAAGATTGATCTTGTATTTGTCCAATTCGTAGCCGGCTCCAAGGCCGATAACATGTCGGTCGGAATCGGGTAGTGATGCCACGCGGTGAGCTGCATCCGGAGTCGGAGACTGATCAAAAGCGTAGCCAACGCGAACCGGTACTTGAGACGTAACGCGGTACACGGCGCCAGCGCCAGCTCTAACGGTATTGCGCCAATTCAGCGAAGTTACCTTCGTCGGGGTACTATCAGCGAAGTCATAGGCCAACTCTTTGACAGAAGACCATGCCGTGTAGGTGACATCAGCCGATAACGTCAAAGCATCGTGGGTGTGGGCGACAGCTAGGCTTCCCGAACCCGGCATAACCGACTTACCCTCGACGTCGCCGTTGGTAAGGATCTTGCTAGCTGCAAAGAACGAGGTGTTTTTATACTCGACCGTGCCCTTGACTTGATGCTTTGAGGCTGTGCGGAAGTTAAAGCCAACATTCCATCCAGCAGCTGGCTTAAATAGAACGCCTAGACCAAGTACAGGGGCCTTAGACGTACCCTTGATTTTAGACTCGCCGTCTACGGATGCCTGGGATGCACAGTTAGTAGCAGCCGCAGCTTCAGCCAGACCTTTCGCCCTTAGGGATCCGTAGCACACATTGAAATTATTGATCTTGGAACCTAACTCAAGAGATAGACTTTGATAACCAACCGAAGCACCAAAGCTCCACTGGTCGTTTACACGGTAGGAAATAGCCGGTGCAATTTCCGTTACTACAAACTGACCGCTAGTGAACTGGTAGCGACCTTTCCAATTAGGCTCGTAGGAAAGCTGCATAGCATAAGGGACTGAAACGCCGATACCGTAGGCAAGTGCACCGGTGTTATAGACGTAGTAAAGATTGGGGATCGTTGCCTTAGTGCCAAAGTTACCGCCGTCACCACCCGACATAGGTTTGCCACTAGCGTCAGTAGATCCTGAATCACGGAAGTTATTGCGTAAGTTCAGGTAGACTGCTGAGGCAGAGAAGTTCTGGCCTTCCGGAAGACTGTTCATACCAGCTGGGTTATAGAAGAGTGTTGTCGGATCTGAAGCCGTTGCCGAGGCTCCGGAGAACGATGTTCCTAACCCTGTAGCACCTTGTTGATGTGTAAAACCTCCGGCAAGCGCCAGCCCTGAACCCACAAAAGATCCACCAACCAAAACAGCTACACGCAGCATCTGATCTCTGACTTCTGATCTCAGCGCCATAATGATGTCTCCCAGTAGAGGGGGGTTATTACATTGTAATTAAATGATACCGCTTCCGCTTTCGTAATTCCAACCTTTGATGTGCCTTTGCGCAAAAAGATGTTTGGTATTTTTTCCAAACTCAGGACTTTTAGTCCGATAATTTCACACTCAAAAGAACTCTCGCGTAGACATTAAATATGCTCGTATTTTTTCCGATAATGATAGTGGATTAATGGAGAAATCGTGCTTAGAGGAATCATCCCACGACTGCTGCGCTACCTTACGGGCTACGACTCAACGTCGCTATCGCCTGATGATTCCCTTTTTGTAGACGAATGGATGAACGACTACGGGCGCCGCATCGCACACACTCAGGCTCGCGCTAGCACCGTTTCCTATCTTCTTGCCGCTGCGCTTAGCGCGTTCATTGTGCCGCCCCCATACGATCTACCTGTCAGTATCGTACTAGCTTCCCTTGGCTTAGAGGGCGCGGCCTTTCTTTTAATAGAGAGATCCATTAAGAAGGAGCATGAAAAATTCGCGCTTCATATGCATGCATTTTTGACAAATGCACTGGCAATGATCGGTATGAGTATTTTCGTTCATGCCTCACTCACCAACGATAATTTCAACACAGGGCACCTCATTATTGCTGGATGTATGTGGGCTGGCATGGGGTGGAATCTAGCCATTTTCACACCAATCATTGGATATGCAAACATCTATGTGCTGGTGAGCATCTTTGGAATTTCCTCGATCATGGTCTATCTGACTGGTGCCCCAGACTTTATGGCACTGCTCTACGTAATTTCGCTGATAGCGATTACGCTATCTGGCTTTTTTGTCTCTCAATTAGCAAGGATACGATCTCATGCGTTAACTAAACGGAAAACCACAGAACTGGAAAAGCAAAATCAGATACTAAGGCTCCAAGCTATCGAAACTGAAATGCAAATCACTGCAGAGCTGCAAGCAAACTTATCTCCTCCCCCAGCCGAGGTCGATGACGCCCAACACCGGATACGTTTTTTTCACGTTCCTTACGGCAAACTAGGTGGCGATTTACTTCTCGTCAGAGATCAACCCGATGGAAGTCAGATCATTGCTGTAGGAGACGTCACGGGCAAGGGCATTGCCGCTGCAATGGTAGTACAGGTAGTGCAGTCCCTTTGGGCCGACCACTTACATAGCGAGAACTTCTCGCCCCTTAGCTGGCTAAACCTTGTCAATCAAACCCTACTTAACATCGGCGACAAGCCCGGGACTCACACCCTCACACTAGGACTCTTAGTGCTGCATCCCGACAACGCCGAATACTACTGCGCCGGCCACATTCCACTTTATATAAACTACGAGGGATTGACTCCACCAAAAATAAAACCACTATTCGGGATCGGCATGCCCCTCGGAATCGTCGACGACATCGATATCAGCCCAGTGCAAGTGATACTTCCTAAGTTGGAAAGCTACACTTTGTTGCTAGCAAGCGACGGCATACTAGACTGGCAAACGAGAAAACATCCATCGCGCCTCATAAATTTGATCAAGGAGATCGACTTGAATGGCAATGAGGCAATTAAGATGCATCCAGTCGACGATGACAAGATCTTGGTGGCAATCAGTGAAAGTAAAGCAGCATAGAGGTCGGGACTATGAGTATTTTTAAGCTAAAATCTCTGAGGACTACTCTAGGTCTAGATAATTCCTCCTCGCCTACTCTAACTGAAGATCAGATTGCATTTATAAATTCTTGGCGTCGCGCGGAGAGCCTTAGGGCTCTGCGAAGCTTTAGTCTCGTGACTTGCTTAACATCAATACTCGGAATTATTGGCTCGTTCACGATTGCTCCAGCTGAACTTGAGTGGTCGTGTTTTGCTATGTCCATTTTAGTAGGTACGGGATCAATAATTACCGTAATCATGCTCGATCACTTCAAAGTCGAAAAGTCGCTAGGATTAAAAACACACTTAGTAATCGGTAATATTTTATCTGCAGTTGGACTCTGTATTCTCTTACAATCCACAATCGCAGATCCTAATATCAGTCGAAGCTTCATGCTCTTAAATGGAATAATATGGGTATCGATACTTTGGTATGTAGGGTCTCTCGGGCAGCTATTTGGCCGATCTATTATAGTGATGAAAATTTTCCTAATGATCCCACCATTTGCTGTTTACTACGTGAATAACGGCCCTGGTTTGTTACCTCTGACTCTTACCATTGTACTAATTGATATCTATGTCATGGTGTATAACTACTTCTTAAACTTACGAGGCGAACGTCACGCCCTTTTAGAGTTAAAATCACGAGATCTCACCCTTCAGAATGAACATCTAAAAATTCAGGCCATCGAATCTGAGCTGGCTATTGCCCGCGAACTTCAGCAAAACCTGGCTAGACCACAAGAAAAGACGATACATGGAGACAAGCAAATCAACATATTCCAGGCTAACGCGACTAAACTCGGTGGCGACTGGGTTGCTGCCAGAGTTTTACCTGATGGGCGGTACGTGATTGCGGTTGGGGACGGCACAGGCAAAGGCGTGCCCGCGGCCATGGTGGTACAGACGGTCCAAGCATTATGGACCGCTGGACTGAACGACCTGAATTGGCATCCACTTTCGTGGTTTCAGTCAGTCAACCGCACACTTAGGACGATGGGCCGTCAACATCCTCATACCTTAACTCTCGGACTATTGGTGCTCGATGAGCACGAGGCTACCTACTACTCGGCCGGACCTATGCCGCTCTTTGTAGTGGGTGACTCGCGCATTTCTGAATCCACCAAGGCGATTATGGGTGACGGTCATTTACTCGGCATTTATAGTGATCCGCAGGTAAAGCCAATCCGGATCTCACTTCCTGAATACACCCCATTTGCCATTATGCTTGCCACCGACGGGATTTTACCAAAGCGGGCTCTCGCCAAAGAGCATCGTATGTATGACGTTCTGTCACAGGTGAATATCGGCGGCAAATCGGCTATTAAGAATATGCAACCGGACGAGGATAAAATACTTGTGCTGATCAAGCGAGCTGAGTCACTAGAGGCTGCAAGCTAAAACCGGCCTTTGCTAGACGGTAGACACTAGGGTCACATTATGGCTTCGAGGAAGTCTATCGTTGATTAGTTGAGTGGTATTCAATATCCCGCTATGCTTTTAAAAGCGGACGCTCAACGCATTGGGTAGGAGTCACTAAGTGGCTGAGAAAAATGACGGTTCGGGTACTGCCAGGTTACGGAAGCTTCACCACTTACTGGGACTAGCTTTAAATAACCTATCCCATGCACGTAAACAGATTTGGCTGAAGGATGATCCAAGTAAGTACCTTCACCTAGCTCTCCGCAATGTTGATAGCTACTGGAAATTCGCTCTCGCGACGTCGATCCGACCAAGTCGGAAGGATCATAAAATGGAATCTACGCGCCTAAGCAAAGCTTTTAATGGGATAAAGTCTATTGCCGAGAAGGCTGAAGTTCAAATACAGGATCTCAAGAATCTCAAGGTTCTCAAGAAAACGGTCCGAACTAAAAACCTAAGCAAAAGGGAGCGACTTAAGAGATCAAAGGCGGCACTTTCGCTGGTAGAAAAGATCGTAGAAAAGACGTCTGCCCATACAGCCCGACTACCAATTGAGAAACTTCTAAGCCCCATCACTGGCAAAGGCACTGAGATTGCCGATGTCTCCTTTGATATTTACTGTCCCAAAGCCTATAAACACCACACCCGTCTGACCATGTGGATGCCTAGAATTATGGCTAACGGTGATCACGTGGCTAAAGCGCTCAAAAAAGGTCGCAGCATGCTTAAAGCTTGCGGTGTTCGTGACGTAAAGGACTACGTTATTGGCCTCAATAGTCGCGTGAATCAATATAAAGAGCAGCATCTACTGATGCTAGACTTTGATGATGTCACCTATGAAGACCTGCCGATTCAAATACTCAAGCGTGAACCAGGTGTACTGCTGCGTACGGCAAGTGGCTTTCACTTTCTCGGTCTAAAGCTGTATGACCATCCTGAGTGGAAGGCCAAATTAAAATCTCTACGTAAAGTCGCTGCCGCAGATCATATCGATTTATCTCTGCAGCGAGGATATGCGACCCTCAGAATGTCGGCCTCACCGCGCAAGCCATTTGCTCCAATAGTTTGGAAGTAACGGCTAAACAGTGTTAAGCAATTATTTTGACCTCAGTAGATCCTTGAAGGTCGGAAACATAAACTTGATCCTTTTAACCTGGATCATGAGCTTTTTTTGCCAAATCAGCGGCACTGGCCATGTAGCTACCAGAAACAGCAAGCGGTTCAGCGTCGACGGAATAAAATAAGTACTTACGCTCTTGATCAATAAGGTAAGAGCCCTACCCCGATCCGTAGCTAGTAGCGACACAGCTTCCGTCCGCATAGCCTGCGCCAATGCTGAGCGCTGGGCTATATCTGACGCACTACAGCGTCGGAGCGCCTCGTAGACCTGGTAAAATCCAGCCACAAATATGTTGCTTGAATGACTGAGGTTACCTTGATGGGCGTAATAGTAGGTCAACGGGAGGGGGATAAGATAAATCGCGCCCAGCTCTGAGAGGCGGTAAAAAAGAAACATATCGTCGACCCCGCGCATATCGGGATCAAATCCAACCTGTGCGATAAGATCACGGCGCGTCATAAATGAAGAGAAGACAACTCTAAGCCCACCGTAAATGACTTCCCTAGGATCTTGACGGACACACTCAACTGGACCCGGGAATGCTGGATAGACGGCGGGTTCTAAACTCTGCGTCCACACGACCCGGTCCGTGTGAAGTATCGCGACGTCGGGAAATTTATTCATGGCCTCGACTTGCAGAGCAAGTTTGTCAGGAGCCCAGAAATCATCATGATCGCAAAATGCGACATATTCACCCTGAGCACGGGCGAGACCAACGGCACGACTACGAGATGGATATCCTTCCGGCTGCTTCTTTATCAGTCGAAAACGAGGATCTATAGCCGCCTGTCCAAGAATCACTTCGCAAGAGTTATCGCTGCTACCGTCGTCGACCAGGATCATCTCCCAGTCGGCAAAGCTTTGCCGCGTCATGGACGCAAAGAGCCGCCCTAGATAAGGAGTCGAATTATAGACTCCCGTAATTATTGATACTTTAGGCAATGGGTCATCCTCTAGAGGCCCACTCTGGGGTCTACCTAAGACTCGCGAAACGCCTTTGCCTGCTCAGCGGCAGACCGACCGGGCACTAGTTCCACCTGCTCGCCCGTGCCGAGCTTTTTCATCACACATTTTTGATCAAACTCAAATATAGCTACAGCGCTTTCAAGTCGAGAGGCGATTTGCAGACCCTTTTTCAATTTCGCAACTGAAATTATGTTTACCGAGAATCCCTGGCTCCTGAGCTGATTACCCGTCGCCACTAGAGTTGGGTTTAGGCTGCCATCCCCCTCCAAGATGAGACAGAAATCGCAGCCAGCTCTAGGATAATCCGCTAGCTCCGCAGCTTTTTCCTCTAGTTTGGCAAGAATCCTGGTAAGGCCGATCGAAAAACCGACACCCGGCAATTTCCTCGTACCGAAGCCTTCAGCAAGGTTATCATAACGGCCGCCAGCGCAGATGCTGCCGTACTGTGGGCTGTCGACAAATTTGCCTTCAAATATGCTACCCGAGTAGTAGTCAAAGCCGCGAACAAACGATAAATCGACAGAAATCGCAGCACGCACGTCTGGATCGGCGATTAACTCAACGTTGGCAATCAGACGCGTCAACTCAGTCAGGCCTTGACTGAAGAGTTCGTGATTGACCCCTAGTGAAGCCATCAGATCAGACGGAGTCCGTCCATTAAAATCTGAGTGAGCAAGCGCCAAAGAGCGCTCTGCAAGCTGCGAATCCATACCGCAGTTTTCGATCAGCAGTTTCTGCACACCGTCGCCGCCAACTTTATCGATCTTATCAATCAGCCTAAGGACGGGCACGGTATCTTCAATCCCAAGGCCCTTTAGGTAGCCCTCGTAGATTTTTCTATTGCTCACACCAACCTTAAACTCGCCGATGCCTAAGGACAGCATCGACTTGACGCCCACACAAAGAACCTCGGCGTCGTAAAAATCGGGCAAATTTTCGACATCAATAATATCGATATCTGCCTGGTAGAATTCGCGGTAACGCCCAAACTGCGGCCTCTCGCCGCGCCAGACCTTTTGTGTCTGGTACCTTTTGAACGGGAAAGCAAGCTTTGACTGGTTCTCCGCCACGAATCTCGCCGTGGGGATCGTCAGGTCATAGTGCAGTGCCAAATCCCTCGTCGTGGTCGAACCGAGCTTGGATAGGCAATAAATCTCTTTATCGATCTCGCCTTTGATTTGCAGGGTACTTAGGTACTCAACCGCGGCTGTCTCAATCGGCACAAACCCGTGCCGCCGTGAGTTGTCGGCAATGCGGCGGATCCAGGTTTCCTCAACGACCTTAACTTTGGGCTGCCATTCAATGAAGCCGCTGACTGATTTACTAATGGCTAACTCCTCAACAACGATACGTAATTTGAACCATTCGAGAAAGGCAGGCTAGCATTGATGAGGCACTTTTTTCAACGGGTTCCTGCTGGCCAGGTAGACCGACTAGGGGCAATGGCCCAACTTACCTCTAGATAAAGGTTAACCATCCAATTTAACTAATGTATCGAATATTTAGGCAGTAAGGTGCTAGCCCACGCACTCGACCGCTCCAGGCAGAACCATGGTGCTTCGTAGCTGGGTGATGCGCACGCGGTCAAACTTGATTTAACCTGGCGCCGAACCTTCGTATGTGTGGCTCGTTTGTTTTAGCTCTCTCGGAACCGTCGTCAACCCTCGGGTGAAAGGGCGCTAGGTATGCCGATGACTAGAGTCAGACTTTGACCTTGATGCTGGTCTTAGTAACTATTCACGAGTCATGGGCCTTAAGATGCTTCTGTAGCAATTCGATTCCAAGCTTTGCGGCAATTCTCGTATCATCCTCTATTCGCCGCGCGTCACACACAAGTTCACTAATGTCGACTTCAAGGGAAACGGCTATTTTCGCCAGGGATTCGATGCTAAGGTTTCTGGCGTTTTGCTCTAACATAGCCACATAGCGCTGTGACACACCCAGTCTGCGGGCCAGAGAGATCTGAGTAAATCCAGCTCGCTGGCGACAACGTTTGATATTGGTAGCAACTCGTTCCCGTAGGTTTACTGCACTTTTTTCCATCTCTGTTTCCATAAACTGAAAGCCTCCACTAAAGTCTTACTTGGGATAATGTTTAGGTCGTCGTTCGTCTCATGGCGTCTAATCAAGGTTCTAAAGGTGCTTTTTCAGGTAACAAAAATTCTTGCGGTGCATCGAAACGCTCCGTGGTTCGAGATTACTGGGTCGATTTGGTCGCGCTTATCGGCATAATGAGGGCTAAACATGAGACGGATTACGTTACATTGTAATAGACTGGCGTTGGTTTTTACCGTAACCCACCTAATTTACAGTATAATTTAAATATAAAAGGGACCGTCCCGATGTTTGGACGGTATGCGCAGCTTTGACGCAGTAGGGTCAGGCTGGTCTGGAATTTGCAAACTTATTTGTGAAGCTTTTGGCTAACTTGCACTTGAAGATGCGAGTTGGGACTCAAATTTAAAGGTTGGTCTTATGCTGCAAGAAAGACCTCTCACAGATAAGAATCAGCGCATCGCCGTCATAGGCGCCGGAATCGCGGGCCTGAGTGCTGCGCTTGAGCTACGCGACCGTGGATACACAAACGTTGAGATCTTTGAAAAAGAGTCCGACGTCGGCGGGAAGATTAAAACCACGATGTACCAAAATCGCCCTTACGAACTCGGGGCTATTATTTTTTCGCGCCAGTTCAGAAATATATCCGACCTGGCTGAGAGATATCATCATAGGCACTTCGATGCAGCTACACCATTTTTGGCACAAAAAGACGGGACGCTTTGGACGTATTTACATTTCATTAGAGAACGCTTTGGACTTCCGGCCTTCACTCGAGCCGTCCACCGCATGCTGAACAGCGAAATGCGCAGGGAAAGTAAATGCCATGAGGCAGGGTTTAGTGGAGAGGAGACTTCACTTTTCCGTACTATGAGCGAATTCAGTCAGAGCACCCAGATTAGTCCAGCTACTGAGTGCGTTCGGTCGTTTATGACTGGATGTGGCTACGGCTACTACGACGAGGTTCCAGCCCTCTACCTCATGAAGCTTGCGCCGATAGTCATAAAGGATATGGTCGAATGTGGCTTGTCGTTTGGCCTGCACCAAAGCTGGCAGCTATTTACGACTGGCTGGCAGCAGCTTTGCAGGGATATGGCCAGAGATCTAAGGGTACACCTAAATTGTCCCGTGACGTCAGTAGATCGAAATAACTATTCTCTCATTAAAGTTTACGCCGACGGAGCAAGTGAGTTTTTTGATTCTCTTATCATTACTGCGCCCACCGATGTGGCATTAGGTTTCTTAGATAGCTCTGAACTAGAGATGAAACTCTTTAAACGCGTGAAGTATCTACGCTATATGGTAACTTTGATCGAGGCCGAAGGTTTAGAGACTGCTAGCTTTTCAGACCATGTGACCCACTCATCTAATGGTCATATCAATTTTATAGTTCAGCCATATTCAGACACTAATGTTTTTTCTATTTATCAGCTGCTAACGGACCAGATGACGACGAACCAAGCAACAGATATTGCCTTGGAAGATATAAGCAAGGTCGGCGGACGCGTATTGAAGTTCGTTACTAGGAGGGAGTGGCGGTACTTTCCCCACGTGGGTCCGGAGGATCTGGCCGCCGGTTTTTACACCGATTTGGAGCGGCTGCAGGGCCAGAACGCTACCTATTACTCAGGAGCACTGTTTGCCTTTGAAACGACGGAGCATACGGCCATGTATTCGAGGGAATTAATTCGTAAATTTTTTTGATTGCTGAATGCAAATATGGAGGTGGAGGCTACAATGTCCCGAGCAAGAACTCTAGCCACCCAGTTGAGAGATAGCTCCAAGCTAATTATAGCAGCAACGCATGCCGTGACGGACACAGTTGAAGCGATGCACCATAGAATTGCCTCCGGACCACTCCTACTGAATCAGCCGTTTGAGCCGATAGTAAAGGCTTTGACGGCACCTAGTTATAAAGCCATACGGCATATTGTCCATGCGGTTGGCCAAGGTATTGACCTAGGCTTAGCGAAGCTAAGTCCACTTAATGAACAGCCAGAGATGAAACCTGGCCCATTGCTAGCAGCAATCAATGGGGTGTGGGGTGATTACCTAGCTGTTACGCAAAGCTCACTAGCCATTGAGATGACTATTTTGCATAGGGGACAGGACCTCTTGGTCGGCGAGGCACCACTTGCCATCCCTGGATCAAAGTATCGGCGCATTGCGATCTTCTTGCATGGATCGTCGACTGATGAGAGCTGCTGGCAACGTAAAGGCTTTGACTACGCCGCAGCACTGGAAAACGACTGCGGCTTGCTACCTCTGCATCTACGCTACAACTCTGGGCTTCATATCTCGCAAAATGGGCGAGCGCTTTCAAATTTACTGCAAGATCTCGTCGCAAAATGGCCAACCAAAATTGAGGAGATTATCGTCATCGGTCATAGCATGGGTGGGCTTATCGCAAGGAGCGCCTGTCATTACGGCGAGACCTCTCGGAAAAGCTGGCGCCCCCTACTCTCAAAACTCTTTACGCTTGGTTCACCTCATCACGGCTCGCCACTTGAGCAGGCAGGCAATTGGCTTGAAACGGTTATAAATTTGCATCCCTACTCAGAGCCAATCGGTAGACTCGGTAGAATTAGAAGCGCTGGTATCACCGATCTGCGTTACGGCAATATTTTAGATGAAGACTGGATCGGGAAAGATAGGTTTCAACGAACGACCGACCCACGCGTCCACGTCCCCCTGCCTTCGGGTGTCGAATGCTACGCCATTGCAGCAACTCTCGGCAAAGACCAAACCTCCGTACTTGGTGATGGACTTGTGCCGGTAAAAAGTGCGCTTGGCATCCACCAGGATCCCCGGCTCTCCCTCGACTTCCCTGAATCTAGACGCGCCGTCATACATGACGCTTCGCATCTGGACTTACTGTCAAGCGATGGGGCCTACCGATTATTGTCTAATTGGTGTCGCGGGTAAGGTGAGTCGACTGTCATCACTATCCGCCTCGACCTACACCCCCCACTGAAGCGCTTGTTGTCAGCAGCGACTAGCGTGGCGTCTACGGCAGGTCGAAAAATAATCATCGCAATCTTGCAAGTCTTTTGTGTATAATAACAATACACATATTAGCAATTATCAGTAGATTTTTGACACCTCCTGTATTTGACCTGTCCCGGTTGTTTGGGATAGTCGGCTCGGAGATTAGGTCGATGCCCAAGAAGCAGATCAAGCAATACGAGACCCAGTTCTTTGATGTCGTAGCCGAACATGGACACTATGAACTGCAGAGTGAATCATTATACTCGCGCCTGTTTCAAACGATTAAGCACCATCAACTATCACCAAATGGGATGGCTCTAGAATGTGGCTGTGGCACCGGAGCATTTGGGAGACGGTTTTTAACTGAATTTCCTGATTTAACGAATATAATTGGCGTAGATATTTCTGAACGAATGATTGATGTATGTCGGTCACAAAATATTTCTCGATACAGCCCAATGCTTGGTGATCTCGAAGATTCATCCCTATTTACATCTAATCAATTTTCGCTGATCATTTGCCCGTTCATTATTCACCACTTCCCAACCATCGATCATGTTACTCAAAACATAGGGACTTGGATAAAGTCAGGTGGGTTACTGATATTAGTGGAGCCCAACGGCTCCTCACCTGTGAGCTTCATGTTTAAATTAGCCAGAAAATTACTTGAGAAGCTCATGGGGCCAAAATGGATCATCGACCGAGGTCTTGCTACACCAAATGAAACGGACCACAGTGTGACCAAATACAAGGATGCTCTGAAAGCAATTGGCCTTGAAGTTATAAACATTGAGACACTTACATTATCTCAACCAATTTCAAGACCAAAATCGCTAATTGGTATTATTTCTCTCTTAAAAGAGAAGATGGTTAAAGTGCTTGACCGAATTTTGAAAGGCACACATTTTGCGGGATCGACTGTCGTAATTATAGCTAAAAAGAAGTGTTAGGACGTTATTGACTTTTTAGTTGGATCGCCAGCCGTTGAGTCCGCACTTACGATTTCATTAGTTTACTATGCTGACCAATACGCTATCAAAGTCTTGGGTTTCGCCGCCTAAGACTGTACCGATTATGCGGTCGTGTAAAGAGTAGCGATACTGACGATAAACAACCTTCATGCGGTAGTTGCTCTCCAAAACTAATTCTTGGTCATCGTTTATGTGACCAATCGTGAAGAATTCGCCGTCAAAGGGTCGCTCCCTTGCGATGACTGTGGTGCCGTCACGGAAAAGCGGCGTCATACTCAAGGCACCGGTTACATCTTTTATCGGCACCGGAACGACAGTCTCAGTGCGGTCTACCGTCTCTTCTCGGCCTGATGGGAGTAACGCTTCAGCAGTGACGTGCAATTGGATACGCTGATACGGTAGTCTCGCGTCGCCGGGCATGTCCTCAACTTCGACTTTGAGGTTGTGCACTGGAGTATCGGTAATGATCTGGTGCTCAGCTCGGGAAGCTCCCATGCTGGCCGTAGCAAATAGTGAGGTCGCGAGGGTCATGGCACTGGCGATCCGAGCGATCACGAAAAGTCTCGACTTATTCATGGCTTACCTCAAAAGATCGGGTTTTATGCAGGCTTCTATACTTTATTATAAATTTTTTATAAAATCAATAATAATTATTATAAACTTGTTTAACCCGAGACATGCGACTAAGGGCTTCGCCAAAGGAGAGATTCAGGCACGCTCTCAGAGAGACTTGAGCCATGTGTCACGCGAAATAGCTAACTTGTACCTATTTTCAACCTGACCCGAGCCAGTTGTAATCTGATATTTCGTCGCCAGACCATCTTTAACAGCGCGCTTGATATCGGCCTCGGTGAATCCCGCAGAGACTAGATCTCGCTGCGTCGGGTCGTGGCCCTTCTTGCCCTTGAACTCTTGGAGAAGGCGCCGCAGCCTTTCTTTAGTTAGTTCGTTCACTAGCTCGGTCCTTTAGTCTTTTGGCGATGCGAAATAATCACCTTAGCCAAATTAAGGTCTCTACGCTAGATGCAGGGCTGAAATTGGACCCCTATTAAGATGCACCTGCAGGTGACGCAGATTTGCAGAGCAGATGTTAAATTTCAGCCCTATAGAGACTTCACCCTCCATCACATCGGCTTCTCTAAATGAACAAAAATATTTGTAAATCCATCTTTATCACCGCAGAATTCTCTGATCGCCTTGTCCTTCATATATTTTTCGTAAAAAGGGTGCCGGCGAAATATCCACTTCGAAATATAAAGGTTCCACCAACCTATAATCTCCCAAATTCGACCCTTCTTTTCCAAGCGGCGAATCTTTAGACCCGCGGTCTCGGCGAGCTCCTCAAGCTGACCCTCCATGTAGTGGCGGTGACCTATAAGCCACCAAGCAGGGTCCAACAGTGTGCTTAGTATAGATCGATAGGGGGTGGACATATAGAACTGTCCGCTAGGCTTTAACATGCGAAATATCTCAGAGAACATTAGAGGTTCTGTATTTGTCGGTATGTGCTCCAGCACCTCCCAGCAGACAATCGTGTCGAATAGGCCATCGGAAAACGGCAACGAGAGTGCGTTACCAACAGAGAACTCAACATTTGAATATCTAACATTACTGCGCGCAGTCGAAATTCCCTCCTCATCGATTTCTACGGCATGAACGACAGCCACATATTTTGTGACGCAGAAAAGCTCAAACCAACCGATGCCACATCCGATATTTAAAACTTTTTTATTTCTTAAATGCTCGTCGCTAACGAAATCACAGGAAAACTTTTGCCGTCCACAGAGTGACGCGTAGGGCGATGGCTTTTCATTCAGGAGGTTTTTCATAGCTAGGACAAATCCTATCCAGCCAACACAGCCAGGCATTTTTTGACGGCCATTTTCTTGACAGACGCGAGAAGCAGGGTTGAAAATAAGTGTACATGATATGTGCTCATTATCCTAGGTACCGTAAAACTTGCGGATCGCGCCACGCACGACCGTCGCGATGCTCGATCGATTTCGCTTTTCGATTGTCGAATTAAATGCGCCAGTAGCCTCCACTCTTAAATCTTCATCCGACCGGGGCGCTTCGCCGGGGCAACCAGATGAGCCTAGGTGAGACTGCCGGGTGACGCTCTTTGGTAGTTCCCAGTAGGGGGTGGCCCTCAGCTCTGTCATCTGACCTTGGGGGCCACTTCCCGTCCGCTTGGGGCATGTTTTTTTATATTTTCCCCGAAAGCGGAGGTGTTTTAGGCACCAAAGATGGCCAGAGATTTGCACCGGCCAGAGGACCTATGTACCTGAATCTATTGCTTTTTGTTACATATAGAGGGGGGCTAGCAAAATAAGTCAGTTAGCGTTTTTAGCTATTTTAGGTTATCAAGGGTGCTTAAGGTCGGCGGCTGAATGGTTGGCCATCGATTTATCGCTCACGAGTTATCGGATAGAGAGAGAGAGATGGGAAAGAAAGTTTTTGTCGGTGGTTTGAGCTGGAATACTAATGACGAAACCCTGCGCCAAGTGTTTGAACGCTTTGGACACGTTGATGAGGCGAAAGTCGTCCAGGATCGCGATACTGGTCGCTCCCGTGGATTCGGCTTCGTGACCTTCGGCGATGACCAATCGGCGCAAAACGCTATTAGCGGCATGGATGGCAAAGAACTTGACGGTCGTACCGTTAAAGTCAATGAAGCTGAAGATAAGCCACGCGGCGGTGGCGGCGGTGGACGCGGCGGCTTCGGCGGCGGCGGCGGACGCGGCGGCTTCGGCGGCGGCGGTGATCGCGGCGGCTTCGGCGGCGGCGGCGGCGGACGCTGGTAAGAGGTCGTTTCATTCTTTGTGAATGGAACGCAGTGGAGGCAGCATTCTTTTAGGATGCTGCCTGTACTTTTTTTAGGGCCAAGCAACTATTTGCCCGCAAAAATCGGGCGCATTGCCAGCAAACATATAGTTTCCAGATTCGATATCTCGCCAGATAGCTTTCTTTAAGCTGATTACAATATAACATCGTAACCCCGCCCTAAGTCTCAAGAACTTCCGATTATTTGCCGATAAACGTAAATATCCGCACCTCTGTCAAAAAACTTGGAGGCAAATTATGCGAATTTTATCGGTTGGCACCGCTTTTCCTTTTCATCGATATACACAGTCGGAAATCACCGCAGAACTCGCCAGGGGCTGGAATGGTGGCTTAGGCGACCGCGAGAGGTCCCTACTCGAAAGGCTTTCGAAATCGAGCAGCGTCGAAGGCCGTAATTTGGCGATGCCTCTTGAAGATTACTCGACGGTTCGTAGTTTCAGCGATCGTAACAACATATTCATCAAGGCAGCGCACGATCTTGGGAATGAGGCTGTAACCAGGGCACTCAATCTTGCTGATGCCCCCGCCACTGCGATCGATGCTGTATTCTTCACGACAGTGACCGGTCTTGCAGTCCCAAGTATCGAATCTAGGGTTGCCCTTTCACTCGGCATGCGGAACGACGTGAAACGGATCCCAATGTTTGGACTCGGATGCATGGCAGGCGTTTCTGGCCTGGCAAGAGTGCATGACTATCTCCAGGCCTGGCCCGAACACACTGCTGTGCTTCTCGCTGTCGAATTATGCTCGCTCACTCTCCAGCTAGACGATTTTAGTGCAGAAAATATCGTGTCGTCTACTTTGTTTGGTGATGGCGCAGCAGCCGTACTTTGCGTTGGCGATAAGCATCCATTGGCCAAAAGAGGTAAGATGGAGACGATAGCGTCGCAGGCCAAACTTTATGAAAATTCCCGCCATATCATGGGTTGGAATATTGGCAGTCATGGATTCAAGATTCTTCTTGATCCGGGTGTGCCGCAGATTGTCCATGAACATCTGGCAACTGATATCCGCAAGTTTCTGGCCAGTAGATCTCTCCAAACCACCGACATTAGAACTTGGATCAGCCATCCGGGTGGACCTAAGGTGATCCAGGCAATCACCGAAGCGCTAGACCTAAATGAAGATGCATTAAGTGTCTCGCGGGAGATGCTTGCAAAAGTCGGCAATCTCAGCAGTGCCAGTGTGCTAGGTATTTTAGATGCGACTCTAGAGCGACGAGATAGCTCTGATGTTCAATCCGGGGATCACGCCTTTATGATCGCCATGGGACCTGGCTTTTCCTCGGAGGTGATCCTATGTCGCTGGACCTAATTGCACTTGCGCTGTTTGGAATCACAATTGGTGAACGTATCATCGAACTCGCAGTATCGAATCGAAACGCCGCTTGGAGTTTTCAGCGTGGTGGTGTCGAGTACGGGGCAGACCATTATAAATGGATGGTGGCCATGCATACGGCGTTTCTTTTTGCAATTGTGGGAGAATACCTGATATTTGGCTCGTCATTACCCGCCGTGATACAGGTTTCAGGTATGGTCGCCGCGACCGTTTGCCAAATAATGCGCTGGTGGATCATTGAGACTCTGGGAGCGCAATGGAATACACGGGTCATTATCGTGCCGGGAGCCGGAAGAGTTAACAAAGGACCATATAGATTTCTAAATCACCCTAACTATGTGGTAGTGGCAATAGAGATGGCTATGCTGCCACTAATCTTCGGTTCGTGGCGCACAGCTATCTTATTCTCTATCTTGAATACCTGGATGATGTGGATACGAATTCGAGTAGAAAACCGTGCACTAAAACAGCTCATCGTGGCTACGGTAAATACAGAAACTGAAAATGATGAGCAGTTGTATATACCGTCAAGACGCAGTTCGTAAGACTCAAATCTGTGCTATTCAGATGCCTCATTGGGACTCTGGACTGAGGACTAGAGCCCAATCACTCGACCTACTTCGATGACAACTCCTACATGGGAAAAAGCTCGTACACTTTCTGTCGGCCGCTCCCTCCAGCGCATGTAATTGGGCGGCTGCTCGAAGTTCATGCTTAGGCCTGCTTTCCCGCACCAATACTTTGATTGCCCGTAGAGATTTAGCCCTAGACCGAAAATAGGTACTATCGATGCAAGGTCTTCGGTACGGTTGTCGTTCAGGTATCTAATCGATTGATCAAAAGACCAAAATCCTAGCGTTGGCACGATGAGCTGCACGGCGAGAAAGTTCTCCCCAACGTGCGGCACATCGCTTGTAACTTTGTTTCGAAGGCTACGATCAAAGATAAAGTAG
>Ga0078894_10000162_pt1 | contig 42022 bp, 33 predicted proteins | sample LauGreSu1BDMLBSD_2_FD_67506 | JGI IMG/M metagenome (GOLD analysis project Ga0078894, IMG submission 67506) | Freshwater lake microbial communities from Lake Michigan, USA - Su13.BD.MLB.SD (version 4) (version 4) | ecosystem: Environmental > Aquatic > Freshwater > Lake | place: Lake Michigan...
GCAACAATCCCCCGCAAACGCTGACGCACACCAGGAAAAATGCCCTGCTCATCACCCCATTCCCCCTGCTGCAGCCCCTCAACCCGTCACACTCAGTCACACTGCACAAACGGCGTTCAGCCTGCCGGAACCACCGTCGCCTTTTTGATGTAGTCCATCTTCGGAAATTCCTTCTTCAGATAGGCATTGCCCTCTTCCTGAATCAGTGGCTGCTGCGGTCGCTGCCCGTACTCAGAAGTGATCTTCTGCACCACATCCAGCCCCTCCACCACTTTGCCGAATGGGGCGAATCCCAGATCATCCAGACGCTGATTGTCCGCAAGGTTGATGAACAACTGACAGGTGCGGGTGTTCGGGCCGCGGGAGGCAAAGGTGATCATTCCCTCGCGATTGCCCTGCGTTACCTTGTCGTCTTTAATCTCCCGATCCTTCCACTTCGCGTAAACAGCCGGATCTCCGTTCATACCCCACTGCACAACAAATCCTGGCACCACCCGAAAGAATCGACACTCGTCATAGAAACCAGCCTGCACCAGTTCGTGAAACCGTTCGGCCCCCAGCGGTGCCCATTCACGCTGCACTTCTACCGTGAAGTCCCCGCAGCTGGTTTCAAACTTCACACGGAATTTTTCCGGAGCCTTTGTGGCCCTGGCTGTTTCCTGAGCCTCCACCAGTCCCGTACCAAACACCAGCAGCATAGCCGCAGCCAGAATTCTCATTCCCGTCTCCAATTGTCTCTCAATCCGTTCGATTTCCATCACCCTCGGACATGCAGCCGAACGCCAGCATGCCCTCCTGTGCTCTCATTGTTACCCGAAACCGGGCCTGTCTGCCACCGAGCGGACTCGGTAAACCGAGCGACCCCAGCTCCGAGTTCCATGCAGAACACCCGATCCACCGCCCAGAAAATCCTGCAGGACCGTCAAATTCGCCCCCCAATAATGAACATCCGCAAAGTTCCCGTATGAGTTATTCCCCCGACCGGGAAGGGAATGGTTGATTACTGGCAGGAACCGCAGATCCAGACCTTGTCGTGGCGACGACCGGCAGCAGAATGCTACAATTCCTGCGGAACACCGTGTGAACTCCTGCCGCCGGATTCGCCTCCCTCCAGGCACTCTTGCCCCATGACTCCCAGACAACCGCATATCCCCGCTGCCCTGCTGTTCACTGTCCTGATCGGCTGCAACTCGGCCGATCAGGTGGTCCGCTACACAGCGGAAAGTGAGCAACAGCAGTTTCTGACCTCCGAACTGATCCGTGACCGTTTTCAGTCGGTGCCATTCAGCTGGAATGTTCCAGGCGAATGGAAATCGGCTCAGAATGACGAGTTCAGCAAGTTTGCGTGGCTGGCTGGTCCCTCCGGGCGGACGCGCATCACAGTCAGTGATCTGCCTGCCACTGCCGGGATTGCCCCACAGGTCACTCGCTGGGGCGGACAGATCGGATTGCAGCCGGAATCACCCGCCGCGCTGATGAACTCCGTCGAACCCCTGCCCCTCACCGGGATGACCGGTCAGTGGGTTGAACTGAAGGGGCCGAACGAAACCATTCTGGGCATGCTGTTGACCTACAGGGAAAAGCTGTGGGTGGTCAAACTTCGTGGCAGTAACGAGGAAGTGGGATCACTCAGGGAACAGTTCCGCAGTTTCTGTCAGTCGTGGAGCTCCGGCTGACGCCGGCAGGACTCATCAAACATTCTCAGCCGTATGGCCTCGCCACACGGCCTGATTCAGGAGTACCCTCATGTCTGTTCTGACAGCTCCAGGCGGAGTCACCGGCCCTGATTCACGTCAGATCGCCCGCGACGCCAACAGTCTGCTGACCCGCTGCATCTCGGCATTGGCTTCACTGAAGCTGACCGTTGTACTGTTTCTGCTGGGGATGGTCATCGTTTTCATCGGCAGTCTCGCACAGGCACGTCGCGACGTCTGGCAGGTGATGGACGACTATTTCCGCTGCTACGTGGCGAAAATCGATGTGCAGGATCTGTTTCCCCCGTCGATGTTCGGCGAGCGCGGCGAGAAACTGGCAGCCGGTCTGGGCCAGTTCCGCTACATCCCGTTTCCCGGTGGCTGGACCATTGGCTGGCTGATGCTGTTCAATCTGCTGGCAGCTCATGCGCTGACCTTCCGCGTACGGGTTCGCGGACTGAAGCTCATTGCCGGCATTGTGTTCGTCACACTGGGCCTCGTAGTGATGGCGGTCACCGTTTACACGGGCAACATGCAGACCGGAGTTGAAACCGGGAATACTCTGCTTTCACCCGGTCAGATCTGGCAACTGATGATGGCCATCCTCGGACTTACCGGTATCGCCGGGATTGTCTTTGCCGTGCTGGCAAAGCAGGCCTCATTCTCAGGACGAATGCTGCGTGCCAGCATCGGTGCTGTGCTGCTGGTAACGTTTTTGTATTACTTTTTCGGCGGCCCAGCGGTTCAGCCTGACCTGTCCGCCATGCGAATTCTGTGGCAGTTGATGAAGGGCTCGGCCTGCTCAGTCATTCTGCTGCTGGGATCTATGCTGCTGTTTGAAAAACGCGGCGGCATCGCTCTGCTGCACTTTGGTGTGGCCCTGCTGATGATCAGCGAACTGCAGGTGGGACTGGTAGCCAAGGAAACCAATCTGTCGCTGACCGAAGGTGAAGTAGCCAGCTACGCGCGTGATATCCGCGTTCGCGAACTGGCCATCATCAGTCGCCTCAGCGATGGGAAGGATGACGTTGTTGTCGTTCCGGAAAAACTGCTGGTAAATGCAGCACCCGAGGACAAGTCACCCAATGCGGCTCCCCAGGCCAGTATCACTGCGGACCAGAAAATTGAGCTGCCCGATCTGCCGTTCGATATCGCAGTTCGTCGCTTCTATCGCAACAGCGAACTGCGGGCTCTGACGCCGGCCGATTCCCGGCTGGACGAAGGACTCGGTTCGTTTGCCGCCGTGAAGCCACTGCCCCCGGTCACCGGTATGGATGACACCATGGATCAAAGCAGCGTACTCATTGATCTGGTCGATCGCCAATCCGGCTCGGTGCTGAAATCCATGCTGGTGTCCCAGAACGTCAGCGAGCTGAACTCCACACTGGCGGAAAAAGCGACCATCGGTGAAAAGGACTACTACTTCTATCTGCGATTTCAGCGAAACTACAAACCATACTCGGTCAAACTGCTGGACGTCAGTCGCACCACGTACGTCGGGTCCTCCACTCCACGCGATTTCCGCTCCAGCATCGAGATTACTCAGGACAATCGCACCGAACGCTTCACGCTGTGGATGAACAATCCCCTGCGGTATCGCGGTGAAACCTTCTACCAGTCCAATTACCTGACACTGCCCAGCGGGCAGGAAGCGTCCACGCTCTCAGTGGTTCGTAACAGTGGCTGGATGCTGCCCTACATCGCCTGTATGGTGGTGGCCTTTGGCATGTTCGCTCAGTTTGGCCAGACACTGATGAGATTTCTGGGTCGGCTGGATCGCCACGCCACAGTTCCGGCAGGCTCCCTGCCAGAAACCCGCTGGAACCCCGCTGCAGGTACTGCTGCGAAAGTCGAGCCCCTGCAACCGGGTGCCGGACCAATTGCCTCCGCACTGCGTATCTGGCTGCCGATCCTGCTGACCGGCGTCTGCGTGCTCTGGCTGGCTCGCGGTGTTCGCAGTCCTGAGCCCGTCGAGGGAACATTCAATCTGTACGCTGCTGCACAATTGCCGGTGGCCTGGAATGGTCGTGCTCAGCCACTCGATTCCGTAGCCCGCACCCTGCTCCTGATGACATCACATAAGTCAACCCTCGAAATCGAACTCGAAGCATGGCAACTGAACGATGCCGCAGTTCGCGACAAGCTGCTGAATGCGGTTCGGAAAGCGTGGCCGGAAAAAGCCCGTGGGGCGAACTTCGAAAAACTGAATACCCTGCAGGGGTCGTATTCGGACTGGATCACAGCACTGGCTGAGTTCGCCGGTGAAGAGCAGTCTGCCATTGAAGAACGCCTGCGACCATTGATGGTGCGGAAGGCCCCGGCCATTCACTGGCTGCTGGATCTGATTCTGCGGCCTGAACTGGCTGAACGTCATCGCGTCATCAAAATCAACGACGACCAGCTGCTCGCTTTGCTGTCACTCAAACAGCGGCCCGGATTCGTCTACTCGCTGGCCGAAATCCGTCCCAACCTGCAGGCTCTTGACAATGCCTTCCAGAAGGGCAACGAGAAACGCCGCGAGAAACGCGAGTTTGATCTGACCACACTGGAGCGTCGCGTGGGAGCACTGTTCGACACCATGGGACGCCTGAACCAGGTTGCTCAGGTGTTCCAGAGCCAGCCCGGGGATAACCTGCTGGAAAGCTCCATCACCGTCTGGCGGATCCTGCAGCGTCTGGGAGAAAGCAAGGCGGTCATGGCCGTACCAACCGGTACGGATGATGAAACGCATTCGTGGGAAACCTTCATCGTGGCCAGCAGTCTTGCGCAGCTCAATCAGCAACTGCAGGATGCCGGAATCTCCAGCAGTCAGCAGTTCGCAGACTGGATCCGCGACGTGCGACCACTGCAACTGGTGCAGACTTCAGTCAAAGGTACCTGGGACATCCTCAAAAACACTCCCACCCCCGGTGAAGCCGCCGACGCAGACGGCACTGCGGATGTTGCCAAACGCGCTGCGGATGCGCTGCAGCGAGTCGAAGATCCGTTCCTCAGCAGCGTTCTGAAACTGATTGCTGACGCCGGACCGGGAAAAACCGGAGCGGAGATTGCTGCCAATGTCACAAAAGAGCAGGCCGCTGCACTGGCCAGCCAGCGTATCGCTGCCGAACTGTTCGAGGTCATTTCGGAACTGCAGCAGAATGCCCCGCAGGATCGCCGTGTGGATGCCATCCGTACCAGACTGCAGGCGGCCGGGTCCGCTGATGAAAATTCACTGATGAATGTGGTCAACCAGGAAATTGCCGGACTGATCTGGAGCGATCTGCAGAAGCACGCCGCAGAGGTCATGCCCGGAGGCGCTGCCAGCAAAACCTTCAATGACAGCGCCGCATTTGTCAGCGACATCTTCAATGCATGGAAGGCCAGTGACGCCATTGCCTTCAATACAAAACTGGACGCCTACCAGCAGTGGCTGAAACAGGCCGCGCTGCCGCATGTGGATCTGCAGCGGGTGCAACTGGAAGCATGGTTCAACTACTTCGAACCTTTCTGGAAGGCCATTTATCTGTATGTTCCGATCATCCTGATCGTGTTCGTCGGCTGGCTGTTCCCGCTGAATGGTTCACTGCAGCGATCTGCGTTGTTCCTGCTGGTCCTGTCGTTCATCGTACACACGTTTGCCCTGTGGCTGCGGATGAAAATCTCCGGACGACCACCCGTCACCAACCTGTACTCGTCAGCCATCTTCATTGGCTGGGGAGTTGTGATTGCGGCATTCTTCGTGGAACTGTTCCTGAAGAATGGCATCGGCAGTCTGGTCGGAGCTTCCACGGGGTCAGCAGCCCTCGTCATCGCGCATTATCTGGCATTGGATGAAGGTGACACGATCGGTGTCATGCAGGCCGTGCTGGATACGGCCTTCTGGCTGGCCACACACGTCGTCTGCATCACTCTGGGATACTCGGCCACCTTCGCCGCCGGATTCCTCGGTGTTGCCTGGTGTACCATTAACCTGCTTGAACGACTGCTGGGGCGTCCAGTGAAGGATTCCCGCAGCCAGCCACTGCTGCCGCACGTGGGACGACTGGTTTACGGTACACTTTGCTTCGCTCTGTTCTTCAGCCTTGTTGGAACCGTTCTCGGTGGCCTGTGGGCCGACGATTCCTGGGGCCGTTTCTGGGGCTGGGACCCGAAGGAAAACGGAGCCATGCTGATCGTCATGTGGAACGCCGTGATTCTGCACGCTCGCTGGGACAGGATGGTGGGAGATTTCGGCACCAGTGTGCTCAGCATGTTCGGTAACATCGTCACGGCCTGGTCGTGGTTTGGTGTGAATGAACTTCGAGCCGGTCTGCACAGTTACGGCTTTACGGAGGGTCGACTTTATGCACTGGCGATGTTCTTCACGGTGCAGATGGCGCTGATTGCCCTGTTCCTCGTGATTGGCAGCGGACGACAGAAAGCCCCACCGAAGCCCGCCGCAGCATGGCAGTAATCAGACCGTGAGTACCATGTCAGCTCAGCAGCAGATTTCTGCAGAACCCATCGTCTGGATCAACGGACGACTGGTTCCATGGAGTCATGCCGCACTGCCGGTGTGGGACCTTGGAGTCGTCGCGGGCGCGGCGGTTACGGAAGCCGGCCGCACCTACGGCGGACGATTTCTGTTCGCCGATCAGCACATCGAACGACTGCTGCATGCACTGCAGGAACTGGATTTTCCTCCAACTCCGGCAAAACATCAGCTTCTGCAGGCTGCCACTGAAATCATTCAACACAACCTGCAATTACTCCCGCACGGCTCTGATCTGGGAGTCGTGATGTTTTCCACGGCGGGAGAAAATTCCACATATCTGGGCCGTCCGGCCGGCCAGCCGACAACGGTGGTACATACCTATCCGCTGCCATTTGCAATGTGGCGAAACGCGTTTGTGTCAGGAGTCCGACTCACTGTCTCGAGGCTGCGACAAATCCCCGCAGACTGCTTTCCAGTATCGCTGAAGGTTCGTAATCGCCTGCACTGGTGGCTGGCCGACCATGCGGCCGAACAGCAGTCACCGGGCAGTCGCGCTCTGCTGCTGAATCGCGATGGCAGCGTTGCCGAAACCAGCACCTCCAGCATTTGTGTCGTCAGCAACGAACACGTCGCCACCCCGGACGGCGATGTGCTGAACAGCCTCAGCAGCCGACTTGTCGAGCGACTGTGTCACGACGCAGGGATTCCATTTACCCGTCGCAGAGTGAATCCGTCCGAGCTGCAGGATGCGGACGAGATCTTCCTGACATCGTCGCCGTCCTGCCTGCTGCCCGTGCTGTCCGTGGATGGCTGCAAAACCCGGATTCCCCCCGGCGAGGGACCAGTCTTTCGGCGACTGCTGCGGGACTGGAGCCTTGCGACCGGAGTGGATCTCGAACGGCAGATGCTGCAATAACGCAGGTCCGCTGTCAGCCCGTAATCTCCCAGCCCCGACGGTACTCCCTCGACAGATATTTTTCCGCAGCGGGGGCATTCAGAATACGGCCCGTCTCCTGGTCAAATTCAATCGTCTGACCGGAACGATAGGCCACATTCGCCAGCAGCACAATTTCCGTAAATGGAGCCGCATAAGCAAAGGCACTGCCGGTCCGGGCCCCCGTGCGACAGGCATCCAGCCACTGCCGATGATGTCCCGGAGATTCCGGCAGCGACGGTGCGGGTGCCTTAAAGTCTGCAAACTGAGCCTCTGGCAGCAGTTTCGGAAAACCATCATGAGCAATTGCGATCCGACCTTTGCTGCCGATGAAGAGTGATCCGTTCATCGGCAGCTCGGCTGCAATCTCCGGCTTCGGCTTCGTCTCACCCTCGTACCAGTAAAGGGTGACCGGCGGCAGATCACCACGCTGTCCGAATTCAAACTTTGTTTCCATCGATGCCGGAGCACTCCACAGTGACGGTGCAGGACCTCGCGATGTCACCTTCACACGTCCCCCCAGTCGCAGTGCCCAGAATGCGGGATCAGCGAGATGGATGGCCATGTCTCCCACCGCTCCGCAGCCGAAATCCCACCAGCCACGCCACTTGAACGGCACGTAGGCCGGGTGGTATGGACGTTCGGCCGCAGGACCCAGCCACAGATCCCAGTTGAGCGCACCCGGGACGGCCGCAGTTTCTGTGGGACGATCCATACCCTGCGGCCACCATTTCCCCGGCCGGTCGGTAATCACGTGCACCTCCTGTACATCACCGATGGCCCCTGACTGCAACAGCTCCACCAGCCGCAGATAACCTGGATGCTCATGATTCTGAGTTCCCATTTGCGTGGCGACTTTCTTTTCACGCGTCAGCGCGGAAATCAGTCGAGCCTCCTCAACAGTGTGCGTCAGAGGTTTTTCACAGTATACATGCAGACCACGTCGCAGAGCACGAACGGTGGCCGGAGCATGATGATGGTCGGGAGTTGCCACGACCACGGCCTCCAGATCGGTCTGCTCCAGCAGCTGCCGATAGTCCGCATACTTCTTTGCCTGCGGGTGGCGAGTGGCGGCAGCACCCAGTCGATCGGCATCCACGTCACACAGTGCCGTGATGTTTTCCGAGCTGACTGCATCCAGATCACCAGCCCCGCGCCCACCAACACCAATCGCACCGATCTTCAGCCGCTCATTCGCACCCGCAATCCGAGCGTAACTGCTGCGGGAAAATGTGGCCGCCGTGCAGGCAAAAGCGGCAGACTTCAGAAAGTGACGACGTCCGGATGAACGCACCATGATCGGATCTCCCGGGCAGAATGCAGAGCAGATAAACACGCACGACCAATTCTGACAGTGCCAGTGCGGCAATGCAACCGCCCGGTTGACATCCACACGTCCGGCACTCGGCTCGACATTTCGATCATCGACTCAGGACATCCGGAATACAGAAAACATGGCGAGCTGTAAAAGAAGCCCACATCCGGAACGCGAGGCGTCCTGAGTGCCTCGTACGACACTGCCGCGACCGCAATTCGAACATCCGACCATCTGGTGATCACATAACCAGAATCAATGCAAATCCCTTGAATTTTTGCAGTCAATAGAGGATCGTCTGCAACTGCATCCTGCGCGGTGACTGGGATGAGGTTTTCCAGCACATCGATGCTATAACAACTCCGCAGAATGCTCCGTTGAGGAAGGCCGAATGAAAACGGCTCAGGAATTGTTGCTGGAGCTGAATACGCTGGACGAGCATTTGCGGATTGATGCGAAGACGGCAGCCGACGTGGGAACATCACTGCTGGAAACTGTATGCGCGTTCGCAAATGAACCGCAGCTTGGTGGCGGCTGGATTCTGCTGGGGGTGGCTGCTTCCTCAAATTCACAATGGCCTGTGTACGAGGCTGTCGGCGTTCACGATCCGGACAAACTGCAGCAGGAAATTGCCTCCCAGTGCGCATCTGTTTTCAACGTCCCGGTGCGGCCAAAAATCGTGGCAGAAAGGCTCGGAGAAAAGACACTGATCACGGTGTTTGTTCCCGAGGCCGGAATACATGAAAAGCCCGTCTACTTCAAAAATCAAACGCTGCCAAAGGCTGCTCGCAGACGGATTGGCTCGACCGATCAGCGGTGTACCGAAGATGATCTCATCATCTTCTACCAGAATCGTCGCGGTGAGACTTATGACGAGCAGGTCATCGGGGACGCTACCGTCGCCGATTTCGATGATGAAGCAATTGAATTGTACTGCCAGCTTCGCAGGGAAGTGCATCCGCAGGCAGAAGAACTGACATGGAATCGCGAAGAACTTCTGGAAGCACTGGGTGCTGCAAAACGAATTGACGGGAATCTGATACCAACCGTTGCCGGCATACTTCTGTTTGGCAGTTCCAGAGCTCTTAGGCGATTGTTTCCCATGCTGCGGATTGACTACATTCGTGTGCCCGGGCTGCAATGGGTCAAGGATCCGGATCGCAGATTTGATACGGTTGAAATTCGGGCGCCTCTGTTACGAGCATTCCAACGGGTGCGATCAGCCATTGTCGATGACCTGCCGAAAGCTTTTTCTCTTCCGGCGGGAGAAGTCCAGGGACGCGAGATCCCATTGCTCCCGGACCGCGTGATTCGCGAAGTCGTGGCCAATGCCGTGATGCATCGCGACTACCGAGTTCATGGGTCAATCCAGATCATCCGCTACAGCAATCGCCTTGAAGTACGAAACCCCGGCTATTCCCTCAAGGCAGACGAGCGACCTGGTCAACCGGGTTCCGAAACACGCAATCCCAAAATTGCCGCTGTACTTCACGACGTCAACTTTGCCGAAACAAAAGGCAGTGGCATCCGAGTGATGCGCGAGCTGATGGATGAACAGGGCCTGTCGTCCCCGGTCCTGCAGTCTGACCGAACCGGGAACAGCTTTATGGCGATGCTGCTGTTCCATCATTTCCTTAGTCAGGATGACCTCGCCTGGCTGAAATCCTTTGATCAGAACAGCCTGACAGAGGACGAAATGAAGGCCATGATTTCCGCTCGCGAACTGGGGGCTATCGACAATTCCACCTACCGAACCATCAATCGTGAGATAGACACTCTGGCAGCCAGTAAGCACTTACGAAAACTATGTGACTTCGGACTGTTGGAAAAGAAAGGCAGTGGTCCAGCGACCTACTATGAGCCTACCGATCGCGCGCTGGAGAACTGGCCTCCCGGCACAGCGAACACAGTCAATTCACCGGTGCCTGACCCCAAAAAGCAGGAGCTCGACACCAAAAAGCAGGAGCTCGACACCAAAAAGCAGGAGCTACCGAGTGATCTGGTGGAACGGATTGTCGCTCAGGGCAAAAAGGGTGACAAAGCAGAAATCCTCAATCTTGTAGTGGAATTGTTGACAGTTAGGGAGATGTCAACATCGGAGCTGGCCACACACCTTACGAGGGCTGTCGACTACGTTCGCCGAACCTACATCAGGCCTCTGGTCGACGCGGGCAGGATACAGTCATCGAACCCGGATAATCCGACGGATCCCGAATTGACCTATCGAGCAGTTCCACCATCAACTCGGAGTCATGAATCCAACCGGTAGCCTGCCGTCCGGGGCCGCAAGGACGTCTCAGCGGCTGGCCTGCAGCGCCTTGACAATGAAATTCCGAGGCACCGTTGCTCGCGGAACCTTCTGCCGGAACCAGCTGCGAATGTCCGCATCCAGCCCCACACCGTGCATGAAGTTGTAAATCGCCTTCGACAGTGATTTCCCAAGCGTGTCATGATCGACGCCTGTCGGATCGATGAACTGCACATCGTTCTTCGCAAATGTCCCCGCCGGCAGCGGCTTCAGCACAACCCCGTAACGCTCAGGGTGCAGCCCCACCGGTGAATGCACCGTACATGTAAACCGATGGAAAAATCCGCTGTGAATACAGCCCTCCTCGAACAACTGGCGGACGTACTCCAGAGCATCCACGGTTTCCTGGACTGTCTGAGTCGGAAAGCCGTACATCAGGTAAGCGTGCACCAGAATACCGGCATCACTGAAGCCACGGGTCACACGCGCGACCTGAGATACGGAAACTCCTTTTTCCATCAGCGCCAACAGTCGGTCCGAAGCCACCTCCAGTCCACCGGAAACGGCTATGCAGCCACTGTCCGCCAGCAACTGACAAAGCTCCGGAGTAAATGACTTTTCAAAGCGAATGTTGCCCCACCACGAAATCCTTAAACCCCTCGACAGAATTTCCTCCGCCAGAGCCCTCAGTCCCTTTGGCGGCGCAGCTTCATCAACAAAATGAAATCCGGTCTGTCCCGTTTCCGCTACAATCGCCTCGATCCGGTCCGCCAGTACCCGCGCGGCCGGGGCGTCATAACGGGAGATGTAGTCCAGCGTCACATCACAGAAACTGCACTTCTTCCAGTAACAACCATGCGCTACTGTCAGCTTATTCCAGCGCCCGTCCGACCAAAGCCGATGCATCGGATTCAGCATATCCAGAGTCGACAGATAGTCCGGCAGTGGCAGACCATCCCATGTCGGAGTCCCGGTATGGGCAAACGGCACGTCCGGTTCCACACCCTGCACATACCGCACTTCACCCGATTCCGCATCTCGAAAGTATGCCCGAGACAACTGCTCACGACTCCGCTGACCTCGCAAATGCTGATCCAGCGCCAGCAGCGGCCTTTCGCCGGCATCCAGCATCACAAAATCAAAATAGTCGAATACTCGCGGCTCACACAGTTCACGCAGCTCTGTGTTCACATAGCCGCCACCCAGCACCAATACAGCCTGCGGATAACGTTGACGTATGGTCTGAGCAATTCGGAAAGACGCATACACGGTGCCCGGAAACGGGACAGTCAACAGGACAACCTGCGGCTGATGTCGCTGCATGGATGCCTCCGTCAGTTCCTGCAGCATGTCATCCAGCAGGGTTGTCGGAGACTGCAGAGCGTGTGCCAGTTGATCAAATGACGGCTGACTGGCTGCCAGTGACTCGGCATAGCGTACAAATTCAAACCGTTCGTCAATCGACTCCCGAATTACATCAGCCAGATCACTCAGATACAGCGTGCACAGATGACGGGCTCGGTCCTGCACCCCCAGAGCTCCAAATGCCCACGCCAGAGAATCCTCGCCCGATTCTTCATCCCCCTCAAACACATCCAGCGACGCAAAACGCGGCCCCTCAGGCAGCAGCGCACGGGCTGCAATGCGATGCGCCAAAGTGCTGTCACGCCCCTGCAGGAAACTGATCACCCGATCGATGGTGGAAATGTAATCTTCGAGCTGACTCAGAAATGCCGTCGTAGCCGGTCGCTGCCTCGCGGTTGCGTCACCTGCAGCGAGGCCGGCAATCCTCCGCAAACCGTCAGCACTCAGCAATCGCAGCACCAGTGCCAGTGCCAGATCTTCCTGCACAGCCGATAAACCCTGACTGCGCAGGAAACCAGTCAGATACGCAGTACTGGGGTACGGGGTATTCAACTGCGTCATCGGCGGAATCAGCAGCAGATACCGCACGCCTCTGCTGGAATTCTCAGTGCTGCTCAACATCGCTCAGCCAGCCCGCTGCATCCAGTGGAAATTCATAAGGCTGTCCATCCAGCTGCAGTCGATTGCTGCCTCGAACGTCCTCAAAATACGCCTCTGAAACCCGCACACGCGACAAATGCAGCGTGTTCGAAATCTGAATCACCCGAGCATTCTGCGGAGCAATCATACCGATCGTCGTCAGGGCCGCCTCAACTGCTTCCCGGTCCGTCTCAAACGTGATCGGAATCATTGCCGCTTCCGGATGATTGCCGGTGATACAGTTCACTCGAGTCACGATGGGATCGATCTGTTCGACCACCCTGCGAGTCGTGAATTCGGCAAGGCCAATACCCGTGCCATTGCCATAAGTTTCCGGGGTGAGGCCACGCACAAAAATCCTCCGACAGCGAACACTGTCCTGCGCCGTCGCTGCATGGTCGTTGAATTTGCGACCTATCACATTCGCATCCATGCCCACACCGCTGATGTTCTTCCCGATCCGGTCAACAATCAGCAGGTCCACATCCGCAAATGGCAGCCGCGGAAGCCAGTCGTTCGCCTGTGACAGCAGTTCAGGTTCGCGGCGGCCAAAGTCCTCAGGACGCACCGCTTCCACAAGAGCCGTTCTGTCCTCTGAGTTTTCCAGAATCGCCATGCCCCCGCAGACACGACAGACCCGCAGGACCTGCTCAGCCACCTGCTCAATAATCTCCGGAAAACTCATCGTCAGAATCCCGGCATGATACACCTTCGCTCCCGCATGCTTCCCCAGCCCGATCAGCATCATCTTGTGCAGACCGGATTCGACAGGCCCGACAAAACGAGTATGCGGCTTCACTCGGTTCACCACAAACACATGATCCGCCTCAGCCGCATATCGATCAAAGTGCACTGGCATGCCAGTGCTGGTCTGAGCCACCACCACAGTCTCCATGGTGGCCCTTATCGGCGCCCCGACACTGGCCTCCGTAACCCCCAGACTGGCCAGCATCTTCACCTGACCGTCCGCTGTTCCGCCACCATGACTGCCCATGGCCGGAACCAGAAACGGAGTGGCACCCAGAGCCCGAAAGTGATCCGCAATGCCCTTCAGAATCACCGCGATGTTCGCAATCCCGCGACTGCCTGCCGTGATTGCCACCGTCTGACCGGCACGCACCTGATGCTGCAGCCGCAACCCCTGCAACTGCTGCTCAACGGCAGCTGGAATATCCAAAAGTTCAGGCGAGCTGAAGTGCTGAAGTACGTCGCACATTCGAGGCAACTGCGGCACAGAAATCCCCTGATCACTTGCGGCTCTGTTTCAAATACAGCCTGCCCGTCTGACATCAAACGCCGGCAGCTGCACGAATTTCACCACACCACAGCCACGAAGTCGAGCCCTGACAGAAACGGACTCAGGAAGTCCTCACCGGCAGACGGTCAATCTGCGCGGCCAGGATAAAGTCATTCAGCGACAGTCCCTGAATTGCATGAGTCCAGATCTCCACCGTCACATTCCGGTAACCCACCAGATGCAGATCAGGATGGTGTGCGTGGGCTTCTGCCAGTTCTGTGATCGCCTGAAAGAACTCCATCCCCGCCCGAAAATGCCTGACTCGCCACGAGCGACGTATGCGGTCCGGCCCCGCAGCCAGCTCCCAGTCCGGCAATGCCTGCAACTGCTCCCGAGCCTCCTGCTCGGTCATCCGCGGCACACCACCTTCACACGGAACACAACGCGCCTGACACAACTGCTCCACCGACTGACTCTCTGTCATCCCTTAATCCTCCCGCTCTGGAAAACACTCGCCAAATCCGCTACACCTGCAAAGCAGGCAACAACACCGATTCCACTCCCCGCCTCAGGACGTTCCCGGATGTCAGACCGATCACTCCCCGCCCAACCGCACGTGCTCGCCATCCACGCACACCCGGACGATATCGAATTCCAGTGCGCCGGCACACTGCTGCAACTGAAAAGCCTCGGCTGCAGAATCTCCGTCGCCACCATGACTCCCGGAGACTGTGGCAGCGCTGAACACTCCGCTGAAGACATCGCCCGTATTCGCCGCGCAGAAGCCGCAGCTGCCGCGAAAATCCTTGAAGCCGATTACACCTGCCTCGAATTCCGCGATCTGTCCATCGTTTTCGACAACGACAGCCGTCGCCGCATGACCGAATTCCTTCGCAAAACAGCCCCCGATATCATCCTCACAGCACCTCCTGTTGACTACATGCACGATCACGAAATCACCAGTGCACTCGTCCGCGACGCCTGCTTCAACGCCTCAGTGCCCAATTATCGCACCGGTCAATGGGACCCGGCACCCGTCGCCAGACAGATTCCATGGCTGTACTTTGTGGATCCGGTGGAAGGTACTGACCACTTCGGTCACCGCCAGCCTACCGACTTCATCATCAACATCTCGGAACAACTGGAAACCAAGATTGCTGCCTTGTCCTGCCATGCCAGCCAGCGAGAATGGTTGCGAAGACAGCACGGTATGGACGAATACACGGAAGCCTGCCGACGCTGGGGCACAGCCCGCGGAAGGGAAGCCGGATTCCCCTGCGGTGAAGGGTTCCGCCAATATAAAGGGCACCCGCACCCGACCAGCAATGCACTGGCAGACCTGCTTCAGAAACGCGTCCACCGCACCGGCAATTGATCAGAAACGCCACGCTGGCGGCGAAGACGCGCCTGCCTGATCACGGAGCCTTTGACTCAGGTGCCGGGACTGTATCCGCCGGAGCGGCTTCAACGGCCGCCGCAGACTGCTGCTGGTGGTCGTGGTCGTGAATCGCGGTTTCCGCAGCCGAAGGCAGTTTCGCTGTCGAAGCTGCGTTGATGGAACTCCACGTCCACCAACTGGCTATGGACATCGCCACGACCGTGTACAGGAACAGGGCCGACAGCATTTTTCCGATGGCGCTGCCAGCCGTCACATCATCCGCCGAAAACTGCTCAACTTCCACAGCAGAAAACAGCGGTGCATCCGAAGTGGCTGCTGTTGTTTCATGGGAGGCATGGTCAGTCATGACAGAGTTCTCCGGACAGGTATCAACCAAAACGGCAGCAGCATATCGACAATGTTCAGCACAACAGCACCGTCTTTTTGAGCGTTTCCGCTGCTGTTACCTGCTCAGCATACCCCGTACCGGGCATTTCCGGCCATTCCACCGGCTGATTTCAGACGTTTTCCGGAATTGAAAACAGACCGTCATTTCTGCAGTCAGGAAATCTGCCGGCCGTAAAAACCCTGACCAGCATTTCCCGAAATTTTAACAAATCCCGACATGATTCCGCGGCATCAGCGGTCAGTCGACAGCACAGGGCAGCGGAATTTTCGCGGCCCGTACAGAATTTCCTGTCGCCAGATCCCCGTTAACTCACTGATCCCCAATGATCCCATGGAGCGAACCTCGTGCTGCAGAAACGACGTGCCTTTACCCTGATCGAACTACTGGTCGTCATCGCCATTATTGCAATTCTTGTAGCACTGCTGCTGCCAGCAGTGCAGCAGGCCCGCGAAGCCGCTCGACGCACGCAGTGCAAGAACAACCTGAAACAGATTGCCCTCGCGCTGCACAACTATCACGACACCGTCAATGTCTTCCCATGGGGCTTCGACGAACGCGAAACCCTGTGGACTGCCATGATTCTGCCCCAGATCGAACAGCAAAACCTGTATGCCACGCTCATCTGGCAGGAAACCGGCCCGGGCAACTGGGATGCTGTTGGGTCCCCCAACACCCGTGCCTGCTCAACTGTCATCCCGGCCTTCCGCTGTCCCTCCATGCCCCTCGAACCCCGCGACAATGAAGGCATCACAGGCCGGGTACCGGTCAGTTACCGTGGAGTTGCCGGTGCCCTGATCGCGTCTGATGACCTCTCCACTCGCCCCACCGGGTTCAATACCGCAGCACACCGTGCGCTCGAGCAGGTCAATCTCGACGGCATGTTTTACGGCTGCAGTAACGTGAAAATGCGCGATATCACCGATGGCACATCAAACACCATTATGGTCGGGGAATCCCGCACGTCCGTGTATGTCAAGGATAATCAGCAGATGGACTACTGGCAGTTCGGCTGCCCGCAGTCCGGTGGCTGGGTCTACGGTGGCCTCGGTGGCACCGAGTATTCAGAGGGCCTCGGTTCCGCAGTTGTCAAAATCAATGCCAGCATTGACCCCACCGTCCATGGCGTTCTGATGGAAATGTCATTCGGCAGTTATCACACGGGTGGGGCTCAGTTTGCCATGGCCGATGGATCCGTTCGATTCATCTCAGAAAATGCTGACCTGCGGCTGTACCAGTCACTGGCCACTCGTGGCAACGGCGAAATCGTCGGAGAATTCTGATCTTTTCGATCACGTCAATCTGTCAGCACGTGCGGTCTCAACCAGGGTTTCATTATGCCTCCAAAACAATTACGCTCGGTCCTCGCTCTCGTGCTTGCCAGCTTCCTGGCCGGCTGCAGCGCGACCAATTCGGTGGACTACAGCAAAGTCAATCTCGCCCAGGTCAGTGGAATAGTTACCATGGATGGACTGCCACTGGTCGGAGCTGTAATCACGTTTGAGGATCCGACAACTGGCAGCCTGTCTTTTGCTCGCACAAATGCGTCCGGCAAATACACGCTGCAGTTCGACAGCGATGTGGATGGTGTTACGCAGGGAAAGAAAACCGTTCGGCTCAGTACTGTCCGCAGCATGCTCGGACTGCGTGGTGAGGAGGGCGGTGAGGAGGGCGGTGAGCAGTCCACTGAAGGCAGTCGCGAAAAAAAGCAGGAACTTGTTCCAGACTGCTACAACAAAGATTCAAAGCTGACCGTTGAAGTTACCGGCTCTGCCGATTTCAGCTTCGACCTGAAATCCGACTGCTCCACCACTGGCGCTCGTTCGAACTGAACAAATGACTTCAGGCCGGCCAGATCTGCGACCCACCGTCCACTCGCAGCACCTGTCCGGTCACGAAAGCTCCGAGGGGTCCGGCGAAGAATTCCACCACCCGAGTCACCTCGTCCACCATCCCCACACGGTCCAGCGTGCCATCGGTGGCAAGGCGCGATTCATCAACCTTGCGCGTGCCGAGAAAACGACCGGTGCGGGTATCCCCGGGAGCCAGCGTATTCACATTAATGTTGTAACTCCGCAATTGCTCTGCCAGACACCGAGTGTACTCAACCACACCCGCTTTGGCCGTCGCATAGATGGAACTGCTCGGGATCCCGCGAAATGCTGAGATTGAACTGAGAGTCAGGATGCGACCGGTTTTGCGAGGCATCATCACCTTTGCCGCCTCCTGACACATCAGAATCGTGCTCAGCAGGTTTCGGTCCAGTACCGCTTTCACATCCTCCAGTTTGATGCCCACGCAGTCATTTGGATTGGGCTTGCCACCAGCCGCTGCGATGTCACCCCCGGCATTGTGCACCAGAATGTCAATCGGGCCAAGCTGGCTGCAGACTTCCTCAACCACCCGCTGCACCTGCTGCTGATCCGTCAGGTCACCCAGCACACGACAGGTCTGAGTCTGAAATGTACTGGCAATGTCAGCGGCAGTCTGAGTCAGCGTGGTGCCTTCACCATATTCTGCCGGACCGTTTTCACGCATCCCGTGAATTCCCACACGACAACCCAGTCGCGACAGATGCTCGGCAAATCCGCGTCCCAGACCACGCCCGGCCCCGGTTACCAGGGCGACCTTACCAGCCAGCATTCGTTCGGACATGACGCAACCTTCAAAACAACAGCACCGCAGCAGCGGAACAGGCGGGCAGACGCGGAAACCTCTCAGAACACGGATTCGCGAGTGTATCGGAGAAATCCGGAGTGAGGGATCTCGCCTGAATCTCCTCCGCTGACGTCTCAGAATCCGTAAATTCGGGCAGTTTCGCCCCGAATCCCTGCAGGAATCCACTGCCAACTTCGACAGTTCTCTGGAAACAACCCCCTTTTTCGTGCTTCGGACCGATTCCGTTCTTACAATTTCAGGGTGCACTCTTCGCTGTCCGCTGACCGTTGACCCCTGAAAAGTCCCAATGCCTGATATCAAGTCCATCCTTGCTGGTGCTGGCATACCACCTGAACACCGCACTGTCGATCAACTCAGGATCGAGCGCGCGATTCGGGAAGTGCTGCTGGCCGTCGGTGAAGATCCGGATCGCGATGGTCTGCGTGAAACTCCCGCCCGCGTCGCACGCATGTACGCTGAAATCTTCGGTGGCCTGCATCTCGAACCCGGACGACACCTGCAGAAAGTGTTCGAGGAACAGTACGACGAACTGGTGCTGGTCCGGGACATTTCCTTCAACAGCATGTGTGAGCACCATTTGCTGCCGTTCATGGGCCACGCCCATGTGGGGTATATTCCGCAGGGCAAAGTTACCGGGCTCAGCAAACTGGCTCGGGTTGTGGACGAAGTGGCACGAAGGCCCCAGGTCCAGGAACGCATGACCCACATGATTGCCGACCTGATTGAAACCGAACTGTCACCGCTGGGTGTGATTGTCGTTGTCGAGGCCGAGCACACGTGCATGACAATTCGCGGGGTCAAGAAGCCAGGCGCGTTGACAGTCACCAGCGCGGTTCGCGGACAGTTCCGCACCAACGTTGGAAGTCGTGCTGAAGCCATGTCACTGATTCAGGGGAAGTGAGCAACAGTCGGAATGATCGCCCTGTTCGTACTCAAGCTGGCTGCCGGCATTGCCCTGATGTGGCTGCTGATGCCTCGTCGGGAAGTTGCTGACGGTTTTTTTCGGATTCAGATGCTGGTGGTACTGGGACTGACTGTGCTGCTGGTGCTGGCCATCGAACCGGCGGCACTGACCGGCTTCGGCCGTGCTGGTGCAGATGCCATCAGCGATCGCGAACTGTCTCTGGCGGCCAGTGGTGCCGGCTGGCTCCGCAGACTGGCGTTCGGGGCGGCGGCAGTGGCATGGCCCGGTCATATCTTCTGGAAACTGGGGCGCCGCGTGCCCGGAACCCTCAGCATCTGGCTGATTTCACTATCCCTCGCAGCAGCGATTGTGGTGCAGGCCGTCACTGCGGTACGGTCCGTTCCGCTCTGGCAGCTGTTGCTGGCAGATCTGGGCTCCTCTGCAGTGCTCGGAGCCACACTCACGTCCATGCTGCTCGGTCACTGGTACCTGACAACACCCTCGATGTCTCTGCAGCCGCTTCGCTGGTTCTGCCCGGTTCTGGGCGTTGCGGCAACTGTCCGGCTGGCCGCGACACTGGTCGGGCTGGTCGAAATCGACTTACAGAATCTGGACCTGATCCGCGGTCTCTGGCTCAGCCTGCGAATCCTCGGAGGCATCGTGGCGCCCGCCGTCGCAGCCCTGCTGGTTCGCAGCATTCTTCAGTACCGAAACACACAGTCAGCCACCGGAGTACTGTTTGCCGTGCTGATTCTTGTTTTCATGGGCGAAATGTCGGCCACACTGCTGGAACGGGACTTTGGTCTGCCGCTGTGAAGCGTGCTCAGCAATTTCCTGATCTTCCGGCTTTTCCCTGATTGGACTTCCGTTCGGTATGCCGATCTGCCGCCATTTTTACTAGACTGAACCACATGAGCAGTCACATTATCTTTCAGTGTCCAGTCTGCAGCAGCCGCAGGGTTACGGCACCGGTTCCACCCGCCGCGCCTGTTCGCTGCGATGGCTGTGGCTGGAGCCGTGACGAGGGACAGGCGGACTTTCAGTCCGACAGCCTTTGTCGCTGCCGCATCTGCGGCTGTCAGGATCTTTGGCGTCAGAAGGATTTTCCCCCGGCGCTGGGACTGGCCATTGTGGCCACCGCGGCCGTGGCCAGCTGCATCGCATGGGCCTGGTATCAACCCATGCTGGCTATTGGATTCCTGATGTTTGCGGCACTGCTCGACATGGGACTTTACTCGTTTATGGGTGACATGCTGGTCTGCTATCGCTGTGCGGCACGTCATCGAAAATCGCAGATGCGCGATGAACATCCTCGATTTGATCTCGAAACAGCCGAACGATACAGACAGCAGGATCTCAAACGCCGCAGCATGTGACGCGGCAGACCGGTCAGCAGGCGACGATCAGGAAGCAGCTTGTGGAAGAACGGCGGCGCAGAATTGCGGAAGACCTCGCGGATTCACTTGATGGTGAACTGCGCACGGACCGCACCGCTCTGTCGCTCTATGCCACCGATGCCAGTCTGTTCGAAATTGAACCACTGGCGGTTGCACTGCCCAGAAACGCCAGCGATGTCGTCAGGCTGGCTGCGTATTCCGCTGATCAGGGTATCCCGCTGATCGCCCGCGGAGCCGGCTCGGGGCTGGCAGGCGGCGCCATCGGTCGCGGAATCGTCATTGACTTTTCCCGATACATGAATCAGATCCTGTCAATCGACCGTGACCGTGTGCGGGTTCAGCCGGGTGTCACCCGTGATCAGCTGAATGCTGCACTCAGACCGCACGGTCGCTACTTCGCACCGGATCCCTCCAACAGCCGGATCACCACAGTTGGCGGCATGCTGGCTGTGGATGCTGCCGGTGCTCACGCCATCCGCGTTGGATCGACTCGCGATCACGTTGTCAGTATCGAATGTGTTGTTTCCGGCGGACAGAGATTTGAAGCGGGCGTCGAATCCGTCGGCTCCGTCGATCCCACAGTACCCCGCATGGTCAGCCTCGGTTCGTCACCGGCAGAGACCGCCTTTTCGTCTCCCGGAGCAGCACTGGCGGCACATACCGCAGCGACCCGCAAAACTGCAATTGTGGAGGGCCTCTCAGAGTTGCTGGACACCAGCCGAACGCTGATTCGACAGCATCAGCCTCCACTGCTGCGAAACAGCAGCGGGTATTTGCTCCGCGGCATCCTTTCCGGCACACGACTGGATCTGGCCCGCCTGCTGGTCGGTTCCGAAGGCACTTTGGCACTGTTCACGGAAGCCACACTCTACACGATGGCTATCCCGGAACACCGTTCCGCCGCACTGCTGCTGTTCGGCTCCCTCGATCAGGCCATTTCCGCCACACAGCGTATCCTGCCCATGGATCCGTCCGCCTGTGACCTGCTCGATCGTCGACTGCTCAGCCTTGGCAGACAGGCCGATTCACGGTTTCGCGATATGATCTCCCCGGAGGCCGAAGCCGGGCTGGTCGTTGAATTCACGGCCGTCAGTGCCCGCGATGCCATGCTGCGTCTGCAGGATCTGCAGTTGCTGCTGCGTTCCGAACAGATTGACTTTCGCTGTTCGCGAACGGCCGTTGACTACGACGATGTGGAACTGCTCTGGAGATTGCCAGCCCAGATCGTGTCGGTTCTGGCCAGCCTCCGCGGTGATTCGCGACCACTGCCATTCGTGGAGGATGTTGCCGTTCCACCCGATCAGTTGGCCGAGTTTCTGGTGCGGGCGCAGCGAGTGTTTCAGAAGCATGAAGTGACAGCGACTCTGTACGCACATGCGGCTTCGGGACAGCTGCACTTCCGACCGATTCTGCCCGTACCGTCACGCGGTGATGCCACTCTGCTGATGAACATCGCCACTGATCTGTATTCCGAAGTCGCCAGAGTTCAGGGAACCATCAGCGGTGAACACGGCGACGGAATTTCACGTACGCCCTGGATCAGTCGCCAGTACGGCCCGCTTGTCAGTGTCTTCCGGAATGTCAAAAAACTGCTGGACCCGCTGAACCTGATGAACCCCGACAAGATCATCACCAGCGATCCACAACCCCTGACCGCCTTTCTGAGGGAAACCCGTCTGCATCAGGCTGCCCCGGAATCTGTGCCGACACTGCTCCCGGTCATGCAGTTCGCGTGGCAGCCCCAGGCCGCAGCCGACGCCGCCGTTCGCTGCAATGGCTGCGGTTCCTGCCGGGTTCCACTGCCCACAGAACGCATGTGTCCCTTCGTCGATCAAAGCCCGTCGGAAGACTTTACTCCCCGAGCCAAAGCCAATCTGCTCCGCCGCGCATTATGCGCCGATGCCCCCACTGATCTGCTGCAGAGCGAATCCATAAAACCTGTGATCGAAAGCTGCTTCAACTGCCGCCAGTGCGAAATCGACTGCCCCTCCGAAGTCAATATTCCTCACATTGTACTGGAAGCTCGAGCCCAGTTCGTTCGTGCCCACGGACTTACACGCACACAATGGCTCCTGTCGCGAGTCCACAGCTGGGGAAAACTGGCATCGCGATTCGCATGGCTGGTCAATCCACTCCTCAGGTATCGTGCCACACGACAACTGCTGCAGAGATTCACCGGCATCGCTGCGGAACGACGACTGCCCGCCTTCGCCACGCGACCCTTCATGGAAACACTGCGAGTCCGCCGGGAAGACAACAGCGGAGCCCCCGGCAGCAGCCGTCCCACCGTAGTTTACTTCGTTGACTACTTCGCCAATCACCACGATCCCGAGCTGGCTGAAGCATTCGTTCGCGTCCTTGAGCACAATGGATTCCGCGTCTACATTCCCAGGGAACAGACCATTTCCGGAATGAACATGGTCTCAGCGGCTGACCTGCCATCGGCTCGCGAAGTGGCTCTGAAAAATCTGCGGGAACTGATTGAACCGGCTCGCGAACGCTACCCAATCCTCTGCACAGAACCCTCCGCCGCCCTCTGCCTGACACGCGAATACCCGGCCCTGATCGGCTCCGAAGAAGCTCAGGTTGTCGCTGCTCAGGCTCAGGACGCCGGCAGCTTCCTGCTCGATCTGCACCGTCGCGGCCTGCTGAAGAAGGACTTTACACCACTGCCCATGAAAGTTGCCTGGCATACACCCTGTCACATCCGGGCACTCTCTCGCGAAGCTGCCATGCCGCAATTGCTCAGACTGATCCCGCAGCTGGAGATCACCGAGTTTGAAAAAGGCTGCACTGGAATGGCCGGAACCTTCGGTCTGGCCGCTGAAAACTTCAGCACATCACTCCGCATCGGCAGTGACGTCATTCGCACCATGCAAACCATCGACGCAGTGGCAGGAACCACCGACTGCAGCGCCTGTCGCATGCAGATGGAACAACAGGCCACAATCCCCACCATTCACCCGATCAAACTGCTCGCCTTCGCCTACGGCCTGATGCCACGACTCGAACAGCGATTCAGAAATCAGCCCGCAGGCCTCAGCCTCTCCTGATCCGATCATGGCTGCCTAGTCGGATGTTTCACGAGGCGTCTCTTCGCTGTCCATCAGCAGCAGCTGCACTTCCACGATTTCCGCGGAACACTGAAAGAACGCGTCCAGCACCGCGGGATCAAACTGCCTGCCGCGACCCTCGCGCAGAATTTCAAAGCACTGATCACGAGGGAACGGGGGTTTGTAGGGTCGACGACTGGACAACGCATCAAATACATCCGCCACCGCGACGATTCGCCCCTCCAGAGGAATATCCTCGCCCTTCAGCCCCAGAGGATAGCCACTGCCGTCCCAACGCTCGTGATGACTCTGCGCAATCCTTGCAGCCATCGATAACAGCGTGCAGGAGGATGATTGCAGCAGATTACCGCCTGCATTCGTGTGACACTTCAGCAGGTCCCAGTCACGCCCGGTGTATGGCTCAATGATCTGACGGCCAAAAGCACAATGCTTCTTCATCAGCTCATACTCATCAACCGCCAGGGTCGCAGGCTTGAAAAGAATCGAATCCGGAATGCCGATCTTTCCGACATCGTGCATCTGAGCCGCCTGCTCCAGCATCTCCAGCTCTTCCGCTGGATACCCCAGTTGTCTGGCGATTATTGACGTGTACCGCCCCACGCGGATCACGTGATTGCCAGTCTCATTGTCACGATGCTCGGCAGCCCGCGCCAGGCACAGAATCAGGCGGTCACGCGACTCCTGAAGATCACGAGTTCGCCGCTGAACCTCCCCCTCAACGCGATCCTCAAACTCCACTTCCCTGCAATAATAACGGCGAACCACCAGCAGATTGCGAACTCGTGGCAGAAGTTCGGTAACGTCCGTCGGCTTCTTCAGAAAATCACTGGCCCCCAGCTCCAGAGCCTCACGTCGCGATTCCGGCCCCTGGTCGTGGGCAACAATGATGATGGGAATTCCCCGAATCTCCGGATCAATTCCAGCAGCCTGAAGCACCGCAGAACCCGAAAAACCCGGACTCTCAGGATCCAGCAGTACCAGATCCGCATGACCGCCACGCATCTCTCTCAGAAGCTCATGCACGTCATGCACCTGACGGACAGCATGATAACCCGCCAACTGCAAACCGCGACGAATGGGTAGCGCCGAAGAACTGCCGTCCGCAATCACAATCCGCGCGGTGGAATCAACGTCACGCCATGAAACGTCCACAATTCGGGAAGTCAGCTCCGAACTGGCAGCGCGGTGCATCGCTGACACCACGGACAGTTCCGGCACAGCAGTGCCTGACATGCCATGTTCAATAGTTGAAAACTTATCAAGATCCATAGCGCCCCCCAATACCGCCCGCCAGTCGGAAAGTACGCTGTTGGCAGACTTTCAGGAATCTAGGTCGGGAAAACCCTTATCGCCGTACAGGCTGCAGCATTCGATGACAATTGCCTGTTCCCAAAAGCAACACCCATCAATAACCCCTGCAGTCCCTGCAATCCTTACCGGCAAACTGCCACAATATCCTTGATCCCCGTTTTCCAGCAGCACCAAAAGCGCCCAGTATGCCTCATTTGCGATTGCGGTTTTCAGGCGCTAAACTGCACAATTCGGCGGTGGTCAACATTCCGACCAGTTCATGGAGGCGAATTGTGCGTTTCAGGTCCCGCAGTCAGCAGCGACATGAACAGATCATCAGCGGCACCCGTCGACTGACGTTCGTGCTTGCCGGGATTGTCGTCCTGGGCATGATCTGGGCTATCTCCGGCAATGACACTCAACCCACCAACACATCAGCCGCCAGTCGAGCAGCCGCCTCACTGGCCTCAGAATCACCTGACCTGCTGGCAGACGAAATCCGCGTCGTACCACTGTCCGACCAGTCCCCCACCGATCTCGTCTCCATGATCGACTCCGCCGGGGCCGCCGCCCTCGATGCTGAACCCCGCCCCGGCACCGGTCTCGACGATGCTCCGCCTGCCCTGACGTCCGCGGTCCGCGATGATGTCCTTGGCGTCCTGTCCGGTGAAATCACCTCACTCTACGGCACCCTGCGACTTGCTCAGAAGGTCTTTACCGGACGCCGCAGCGAAATGCCCGAAGGACGCTATGCCGTCTTCATGGAAGCTCCCGAATCCTGTCGCGGAAAACCCTGGAAAATCCGCGGCAAACTGCGCAGACTGACCCACGCGGTACTTCCCGAATCCGCCCCCACTTACGGCATCAGGTCCGCGTGGGAAGCCTGGCTTTCCACACCCGACTCTGGGCGACGCCTCGTACATGTGATCGCTCTCGGCGCCGATCCCGGGTTGCCGATCAGCGAATCACTCGGCAAGGACGGGCCCGATGTCGAACTCGCCGGTTATTTCTTCAAACGCGAAGGCTACGCAGCCAAAGGCACCGACGGACTCGGAATCCCGGAACTTGCACCGCTGCTGATCGCCGACAATATTGCCCGCGCACCAGCACCACCATCCGTCACGACCGCGGAAGAAATGAATCCATGGCTGATGTGGATCGCCTCCGCAGTCAGCGTCTGCATCCTCTCTGTTCTCTGGAAATTCCACAGCGCCGACCATGACTTCCGCGGGACACATACTCACTCACTCACACTGCCACCCATGCGACCCTCATTCGAAGGGGTCACCGCCGTACCAATTCAGCAGATGCTGCACGATATGGAACAGGCTGCTCGACTGCAGCCGGAAACCTCACTCACCGCACCGCCCGATGCGCTGATGCCAGTCAGTAGCCACGATGCCTGACCAGTTGGCTCAGCTCCCGAAACCGCGGATGTTCGGCTGTGCCGCACCATTCAAATGCCGCGGATTCCGCCGCCATGACCTGCACACCCGCTGCTGACATCCGCTGCAGTCCCAGAATTCGATCACTCTCAAAACGACTGCCCGTACCGTCCGCCGCAACAAATACCTGCAAACCCTCACGCCGCAGCTCAAGGGCTGTCTGCAGTACACAAACATGCGTCTCAATGCCTGCCAGACACACCTGAGTCACCGGCACCCTCCGAATCCCGTTCAGCTCCTTCAGAAACCCCAGAATCTCACGCGCTGCACTGAAACGCAGCTTCGACAGCCGCGGCAGATCTTCAGTACCCTCCAGCAACACCGGAACCACAGATCCCAGTCCCTTCGGATACTGTTCCGTAAGCAGCGTCGGCACAGAAAAAATCGATGCCGCCTGCCGCAGAAAACAACACACAGACAGCACCGTCTCGCCCTCACGAATTACAGGCAACAGCCGCTCCTGCAGATCTATCAGCACCAGACAACTGCTCGCAGCACAGACTGTCTCTGACACATTCGGTCGCTCGCCGGACATCACTGCTCCCTCAATCCACAACGACCAGCCAGCGGCGCACACTCAGGCTGCCGATCGAAACCCACTTTTCAGGACACCACCCGACTGACCCGGCAGCAGCGTATGCGAATCACGAGCCACACTGGATGCAGCCGACTCATCCCCCTGACAGATGCGCTCAGCCAGAATCTCCAGTCGCTGCATCTCTTCGGTCAGCAGACGACTCCACTCACCGAACTGCTCTCGCGGTACATCCTCAGGTACCACAATCGGTGTTCCAGCAATCAGAATCGCCCGCGAAAACGGTTTCGGAATTGCCAGATTCGTCCAGCTTCCAGGTACCCACCACGCATTCGACACAGCCATACCCGTCGGCACCAGCGGACGACCGGAACGCGACGAGATGAACACCACACCCTCCTTCATCTCACGACGCGGGCCTCGAGGGCCATCCGGAGTAATCGCGAGGTGAAACTCGGGCTCACTCAATATCTCACGAACCGCCTCTGCACCACCACGACTGCTGCTGCCCCGAATCGGACGAATCCCGGCCACCTGAGCCGCATCCGCCAGATAACCACCGTCCCGATGACGACTGATCAGGCCAGCCAGATTCCACGTCCGACTGGAAAATACCGCCAGCACAATCTGATCGTGCCACAACGCAAACGCATAACGCTGCTCACCACGCGGCCGCACATACGGCGTTACACCCGGAACAGCACTGTAAATCCGCGCCCGAACCGTCAGAAACAACAACCTCAAAACCACATACGCTGCCCACGACAGCAGCAAATTCACCGCTCGAGAACGTATCTTCATGGCATCCCTGCCCCCGACTGCACACCCAACATAGCCCTCGCTGAAACCATCAACCACTGAATCCTAGCAAATCGATGGCGTTGTGTTGAGACGAGTCCTCTCGCTTGAATAGTGAACACATGACAACCAACTCGCCGCAAACTGCCTGCCACAAAAGCATCCCTCAGGATGCCGGTGCTTCCCCGATACCTCCCTGCAATCCACACAATCCCGCCAATCGCTTTACTGACTACCTCGCCAACTTCACAACACAAAAACTCAAACCCACCCTGGGAATCCCCGCAGCACCTGATTTCAGGTGCTAACATTTCACCGTATGTCTGTAAATCCCTCACAACACCGACCTCGAATTGGAAAAACTGCCATGCGACGCCTTCTGCAGCGATTCCTGAAGGACGAAGCCGGTATTGTTGTCTCAGCCGAAATCGTTCTCATCACCACAGTGCTTGTGATCGGTGCAATGACCGGACTTTCAGCATTGTCCAGCGCCGTCAACAGCGAACTGAATTCAGTAGCCGCAGCCTGCTACAACTCGTATCAGGACGGTTACGGCAACGGTGGCTACAATCAGGCCTCCGGCTACCCCGCGTACACCGGTGATGAACTGGCTGGCTACGGCCCCGTCGGTCCGGATGATATGCCCTGATCGCTCCCTCTGCCGTAACCAGTCACGCGGCAGTCACTCAGCGCGCGTAAGTTGCCTTCATCAGCCCGAACACAATGGCCCCGGCTGCTATGCCTATACCGATCTGCGGCACTCCCACCGCGCCATTGTTCAGAAACCAGAACAGTCCGACCGTACCGATAATCGACCAGCACGTGGCGATCGCAGTGATCATCAATCGCTCTCGCTTCTGATCTTCGGTCAGCGGTGCTGACTTGCTGCGCACCTCCTTCGCTGCTGGTTTCTGAGCTGACTTTTCGGGCTTCGCTGATTTCGCGTCTTTGCCCGTGGCCTTCGCCGGCGATTCCTCAGCGCCCTCCTCACGCATTCCCGGAGCGTAATACTTTGCGATTGCCTGATTGATTGAACGCGGCACTGCCAGTACTGCTCTCATCGGCACACCGCAGCGAATCCGGATTTCCTCCTCCAGCTCGTGAGATGGCTCATCCGAACAGGCCACCAGAATGCAGCCTCGATCCTCAAACAGCGGCAGACAGGAATGCCGCTTGACCACCCGCCTCGGAATCCTGTCCAGCACCGAATCATCCGGCAACAGATCTTCCAGATCCGCATACGACAGCCGCAGTTCCGCAGCCAGTGCCCGGCAGGCATCCGGAGGCTCCACCAGCTTCATCTGAATCACAGCATCGCGATGCGAAAGACCGCGTGCCTCGGCAAAATGCTCAATTTCCGACACCTGTCCGCGCTTGATCAAACTGCGAGCCACGAGGTACTGCAGCACCGTATGCATTTCGCTCTCGTCGACCGCCGGAGCCTCACGGCCGAGACTGCGGTCGTACTCCACCTTCCCGTCCGGATCCGTCAGACACAGCATTGCCTTGGCCAGCTCATTCAACAGCTCCTGCGAACGCAGCAGATACTGACCCGTCGCATACTTTCTGACATGCGCATTCAGCTTGCGATAGTTTGCACGAACCTTCTCTGCATCGTCCTCAAACATCACCAGTCGCAACAGGGTGTAATGATCCGGTGGACGCACGTCGGCCGGAATCCCCAGCCATTCCTTGTACACATCAATGTCAGACATCACTCAGACTCCACGGTTCACCGATTACTGACCCAGCCCACCTCGCCCCTCTTTAACACGCACAGGCAGTCAAGGCAAGGAGCCAACCACCTTCAAAACGGAAAACGATCGTCGATTTTTGCCGCCGCCAGCTCCGTCAGAAAACCCGACAGCCGCTCCACAATCACCTCCATCAAACGCACACCCTTTTCCGCTGTTGCCGCATGCGGGTTGCCCGAACCCGTGTTGGTCGTCAGCAGATGCCATGGGCGAGTAATCGAAATCCAGCCACGATCCACCTGGGAGAATCGCGTCGGAGCTGTCCGCCCCTCGTCCGCCGCCAGTGTCCCATCCGCGTTCAGCGCCACCAGATTTCCAAAATATGCCAGCGCCAGTGATGTCTCCATCTCCCCCGCATGATCATCAGGCTGCTCAAAAATGGCACCCTTCACATCCGCTGTCAGTCCACGAAACCAGTCACACAGAAACAACTGCATACCCGTCCGACCATGCAGCTCACGAAGCAACGGCTTAAATTCGTTCCCCCCATGACTGTTCAAAATCAGCAGTTTGCGAATTCCATGCCCCTCCAGAGATTCCACCAGGTCCCGGATCACCAGACCCAGCGTCGTCGGATTCACATTCATCGACAGGCGACAGCGATTCTGATTCGTCTCCGTGCCGTAAGGAATCGCCGGCAGCATCACCACCTTCGCTCCTCGCTCCCACGCCACAGCACACGCTCGACTGGCAATCGCCTCGGCCTCCAGAGTATCCGTGCCGTATGGCAAATGCAGATTGTGCGGCTCCGTCGCACCCATCGGCAGCACCGCCACCTCGTACGCACACCCCTGCACCTGACCATAATTGGTTTCCGCAAGTATCCACGGTCTCATCACACTCGGCCCCCCCCCACACACACACCAACCATTCAAAACCAACCACCAACCACCAACCACCAACCACTGACCACTGAAAACTGAAAACTGACCACTGAAAACTGAAAACTGAAAACTACCCCGCACTCGCCCTGCGAACCTCACAGATCAGTCGTGGCAGATAGACACGCTGGCAGATCAACGGCTCGTCCGGGCTGAACCCCGTCAATCCGCAGGCCACCTCAGAAAAGTCCAGCAGACTGATCGCCCAACCCTCCACCGGAGCCCAGCCGAAAACCAGCTCCGCCTCAGCCCCCTTACGCCGCACCGATACCCAGCGAGTATACTCGTCCGAAAAATCAAACGGCAGGTACACCTGCCCACCATCCGACAACTGCTGCAGCAGCTGCAGCCAGCCTTTCAGCAGCTGCCGCAGACCGCTCTGAACGGAATTCTCAAACGTCTTCGGCACCAAATCACCCGCCGAAGCCACCTCCGGATCAATCCGAGCTGCATCCGACAGCCCGAGATAGTAACATTCCCCGACGCGGGATTCCTCACCCAGACAGACTTCGATCTGATTGTGAGGATTTGCTGTGACCGTTAGCTTCCACATTCGCCTGCTCTGATGTTTCGTTGGCGACCCTGAAAAAGAACAACCCGACTGACTGGATCGTAATATGGTACGAGTTTTGTGCACTGCGTTAAATGGTGAATCCGGCCCCCATTTCGGAATGCTGCAGGATGCTGGTCACGAATGCTGCGTGGTTGATCGAAAACTGAACCTCTGGGATCCCGCAGTTCTCATTCAAGCCACCAAAGATTTCGATGCCGTCATTGCCGGCTCAGAACCGTGGCCCGCTGAAGTTGTCGCTGCAGTACCGCGTGTGCGAGTTCTGGCACGAGCAGGTGTCGGATTCGATGCCATTCACCTGCCCTCCTGCGACGAACGCCGGGTTGTTGTCGCCACAACTCCGGGCTGCAACCACCACTCCGTCGCCGAACACACCATCGCCATGCTGATGGCCGTTGGTCGTGGCTTCCCCGCGCTCGATCAGGAAGTTCGGCGCGGTGAATGGAACCGCAACCCGTCCCCGCGCATCTGGGGTCGCACACTCGGCCTCGTAGGGCTCGGACGCATCGGACAGGCCACCGCCATTCGCGCACTCGGCCTGGGCATGCATGTCATCGCCTATGATCCATTCCCGCCAGCCGCCTTCGCCGCACAGCATGGAATCCCGCTCGTACCACTGGAACAGCTCATCGCTGAATCGGATTTCATCTCGCTGCACCTGCCCGCGTCTGCTCAGACCAGACACATGATCAATGATGCCTCCATCGCCCGCATGAAGCCCGGCGTGATCATTATCAATACTGCCCGTGGTCCGCTTATCGATGAGCCCGCGCTCATCCGCGGACTGCAGTCAGGAAAAATCCGCGGGGCCGGACTCGACGTCTTCGAAACCGAACCACTGCCACTCTCCAGCCCGCTCGTCAGCATGCCAAATGTCATGCTGGCCGGACATGTTGCCGGCCTCGATAACGAATCCCATGATGCCACGTGGGCGCTCGCGGCAGAGATCATCCTGCGGCTGCTCCGCGGTGAATGGCCAGCCGAATGCATTCAGAATCTCAAAGGCTCCTCAAGCTGGACGTGGTGATCAGGAACGGACGGGAGCGGTCCTCAGCACCGCTCCCGCTTCACGTGTGCCGCAATCCATACTCCGCCGGGACCCGCCGCAGGTCTCCGTCCGGAAGAATAAACACGCCATCCACTACCGCCTCGTCCTCCTGCAGAACTTCCGGCTGCTGACAGCCCGCCAGCACCCGCACAGCAAAAATCTCCTGCACACCATCGTCAAATTTCACCCACCCAAGTAATCCACCCGTTTCCAGATCCACCGCCGCTACGCCGCAGATACGCTCACGCCCCGGTTCTGTAATCGGAATCCCACTGAACAACGCTGACTCTCGGACCTGAGACAAACCCACAAACGCGACACCACCAAAGAAGTCCAGCCCTCGTGTAAATCCAGGCAAACCCGTCACAGCCTCGTAATGACCGCTCACGATATCCACCACACCCAGTGTCCCCGATCCCGATTCCAGCAGCCACAGCCGGTCCCGGTACCACCGTGGCGAATGAGGCATCGACAGCCCGGTTGCCACAGCCTCCCCGGAACTGACTTCCAGCAGCACACCGCCATCCTTCTTCCCCGGACGCCAGCCACCCGCGGTATCTGCACACCCCAACGCTGTGACATACCGAATCTCCCCATCCCGTAATCCCAGCCCATTCAGATGGCAGCGGTCCTCCGGAGCCAGTGCGCTGATGAACGATGGCTGCCAGCGCGGCTCAAAACTGTGCACTGAGCTGCGCACCGACAGACATGAAAACAGCGTATTCACAAACCACAGCTCTTCCCCCACCCACTCCATCTCGTGAATCTGGATGTTACCCGTCACGTGCGACAGCCGCTGCACATAGCACCGATCACAGCCTCTCCCTGTCCCCGCAAAGCCAGCCGCAGCCTCGTTCTCATGAAACTCCACCACGGAATTGCGAGTTCCCACGGCCAGCCTCGGCCCCCGCAAAGCCAAACCCATGGGCTTCGGAAAACCACAGAAATGTGTATTCAAATGGCCGAATGCAGACCTCAGCAAAACCAGTTTTCCAGCCTGATAGGTGGTGACTGCCAGCGCGATTCCCAGTTGCTGCAGCAGCGCTGGAAAAGAGGCGGTATGCACACTTCCCAGTTGGTTTCCCGACGTTTCCGCTGACTCCTCATGGTTCGGCATCGCAAGGTCCCCTGAAAATCCCGGCATCCACTTCCGCAGGTGCACACATTCCATGCTCCAAACATCTGTCCGAATTCTCAGAACGCAACGCTCACCTGCACCCGCCGACCTGTACACACTCAAAATACCGGCCAGACCAGCGGTTTGTTGCTTTTTCCATCAACGTTGACGCAATCAGTCAAACCCGCAAAACCGGTCAGGTTCAGCACTGTATGCCCGCCAGTTACCCCGATTCAGAGTCTTCCCGTTGAACCCGCTCGGACTGCGCGGCAAACTTTTTCATTCGGGGATCTCCTCGCGGCGCAGACGTTGCGCTCCCATCACGCACCGCCTGGCACCGCTGTGGACGCGACCTGCATCCGACGCTCCCCGGCAATGCTCTGAATGCTGGCTCTCGCCCGTGGTTCCGAACCAACAGCAACTTTGAAATTCCGCATCGGATGCAGACAGCTCGAAAGGTTTGACATGTCCGCCTTCAACTTCCGTGGACTGTTTTCCGGTTTTGCCAGACCCTCCACGCTGACACACCGACCTGCACGTTCTCGCCGCCACACCGCACGTCAGGCACGGCTCCCACTGCAGAATGCTGTGCAGTCACTGGAAACCCGCATCCTGCCTGCCACCATCACTGTTACCTCGCTCGATGATGACCTCACACAGAACGGCTTCATCACTCTCCGCGAAGCTATCCAGGCAGCCAACACCAACAAGGCTGTGGACGGATCAGTAGCCGGCAGCGTCGGTGAAGATACCATTGTCTTTGCCCCGACCCTCGACACATCAGCCGGACTCATCGCCAGCCTTTCCATGTCCGGCGAGCAGTTCACCATCTCAGAGTCACTCAAAATCATCGGCAACGGTTCTCTGAAAACTGTGATCGATGCCAGCAGCAGTTCTCGCATCTTTTTCGTCAGCTCAGGCAGCCTCACTCTTGAAAAACTGACCCTTCAGAACGGTAACCTTGGTGCAGACTCGGGGCCGGGGGACCTGCGGAATTCGGGGGCAGCCGTGCTTCTCGCCTCCAGCGGCACACTGACCATCAGCGACTGTCGAATTCAGGAGCACACCACAACGGGTGCTTTTTCATCGGGTGGTGCTGTAGCCTCCGTCTCCGGTTCCATCAACATCAACAGCAGCCTGTTCCGCAATAACACCACCACGGGTGCTTCGTCTGCCGGTGGGGCTGTCTTCTCTGGCAGCGGTGCCGTCCAGATCAGTGGCTCCACTTTCATTCAGAATTCCACCGCAGGCGTCTCTTCCGCTGGTGGTGCTGTCGCAGTGGGAACAGCCGGACTGACCATCACGGACTCACTCTTCAACGAAAATTCCACACAGAACACCAATTCTCCGGGCGGAGCGGTCTCAACTGGCTCCGGCAGCGTGGTCACCACTGCCAGTCGCTTCAAGGGCAACAGCACGACCGCTGCGGACTCCTCCGGCGGAGCGATCTTTTCACAGTCCGGCGCACTCCTGCTCGATTCGACATGGCTCAGCGAAAATCAGACACAGGCTGACGGCTCTCCCGGTTCGGCCGTCGCCACAGCCTCCGCATCAGTCTCTCTGCGCCGCTCCACATTTGCCGACAATTTCTCCGCCGGTACCTTCTCCGGCGGAGCGATCGCAACTCTCTCAGGTATCATTATCGCCTCCCAATCCACCTTCTCCGGTAACGCAACTCTTGGTACCGGATCCACCGGCGCGGCCATTCATGCCGAAGGCGGGCAGGTCACCATCAGCCAAAGCACACTGACCCGTAACACCGCTGGAAGAAATGCTCAGGCGGCAATTTCCGGAGGTGCCATCTTCACCACCAACACCAGTGTCATCATCGAAAACTCCATCATTGCCGACAATCAGGCTCCAGCCACCGGTACCGACATTTCCTTCACGGTCGCCACCGGAAAAACACTCACCGTGAAATCCAGCCTGATCGGACGCAGCGACGGCACCGCACTCGTGCCTACTACTGGTACAACACCGGATAACCTCGGCAACCTGATCGGCGGAGCCACTGCCGCTACAGCCATCAATCCGCAACTTTCCGCACTGCTGCAGTTCGGAGGTCCGGTGCCCGTACATCTGCCGCAGGCCAACAGCCCGGCCGTCGATCGCGGCAGCAATGCTCTGGCTGTCGATCGCACCAAAGCCAACGAACTTCTCACAACTGACCAGCGCCAGAATTCGCTCATGAAGCGTGTTGTTGGCGGCACCGTGGATATGGGCGCCACCGAACGATTCAGTCTCACTGCACCGCTGGTCGTTACAATTGCCATGGACGAAGTCGATGGAAACACATCGGCCACTGACCTGTCCCTGCGTGAAGCCATCATCCTCGCCAATGGCAGCGCTGGTACCGATACCATAACCTTTGCCCCGGCCATCAATGGCTCAGAGATCGACCTGACACTCGGACAGATCACTCTCAGCGACTCCGTGATTCTGACCGGCAACGGAGCCACTCGCACCATCATCGATGCTCAACTCGGGTCACGGCTATTCGACATCACCGAATCAGCCGCCACCGTCAGCATCAGCGGAATGACGCTGAAAAATGGCCGTACAACAGGCAACGGTCACCTGTTCAGTGATGATCGATTCCAGGGTGCCGCTATTCGGTCACAGGCAACGGGCAGCCTGACAATTGCCGACAGTACGCTCTCCGGAAACACAACCGGCGGCAGTTACTCGGGTGGCGCCGCCGTCGCCGCCCAAAAGGGCAAACTGATCATTACCGGCAGCACACTGAGCGGAAACACCACGAATGGCGGTGAAAGCGACGGAGGTGCCATCCATGTTCGGTTGGTCGATCTTGAAATCGCCGACAGCACCGTCACCGGCAACTCCACAAAAGGCAACTGGAGTTACGGCGGAGCCATCTACGCGGAAGGTCGCGTGATGTCGGTCACCCGCAGCACGATCTCAGGTAATCAGTCGACCGGCATCGGCGCTGTCGGAGGTGCCATTGCATTCTATGACGCCGCAGGTACCGGACGACTGCAGATCAGTCGCAGTACAATCTCAGGTAACAGCACTACCGGGCGCTGGTCACACGGCGGTGGAATCTACACCAGCTTCTCCAATGTTATCCTCTCCCAGACCACGCTCTCCGGTAACTCAGTGAGTGGCACGGAAGCTGAAGGTGGCGGCCTGTTTGTGTCCGGCTTTTCCAATGAAACAAACACAGGCACCCAGACCATCATCAGTCAAAGCACCGTCACACTCAATAAGTCCGTAAAAAGCGGTGGTGGCGGTATCCGCGGCGGCAACGAACTGCTGATCCGCAACAGCATCGTCGCCGGTAATACTGACAATGCCGTCGCCTCAGATGTGCTGCCATCACAATTCGGAATGCAGACCGCATTCAGCCTCATCGGTCGCAGTGAAGGCACCACACTGACACCCTCAACCGTTCCCGACGCCAATGGCAATCTCATCGGTGGCATCACTGCAGCCACGGCACTGAATCCCAAACTCGGACCGCTGCAGATCAATGGTGGCCTGACCATGACCCACGCTCTGCAGTCCGGAAGTCCCGCCATCGACCGCGGCAGCCTCGCTCTGGCCGTTGACGAAACTGCTGCCGATAAGCCCGCACTGGCCAACGACCAGCGCGGTGGACGCTTCATGCGAGTCCTGGACGGTGACCACGTCGGCACACCACCCGCCATCGTCGACATGGGGGCGGCCGAATTCGCCGGAATCCGATTGATCTTCCCGGCCCCTAATGCCTTCACACTCAAACCCACCTTCACATGGAATGCATTTGCCGGTGCCGTTAAGTACCAGGTCCAGATCAACAATGTCACCACGGGTGTTGCCAGATTCCGCGAAGCTACCGTGACCGGAACATCCTATACGCCTTCCCAGGATATGGCCCTCGGAGAATACAACGTCTGGATCAGACCCGTCTTCGCCAGCGATGTCGCCGGCAACTGGAGCAGCACTCAGACCGCGTTCCTGCTGCCGGCCGTCACATGGACCAGCATGCCCCGTACGCAACTCATCTCAAAACCCACACTCACATGGAATAACCTCAAAGGGGCAGTCAAATACGACCTTTGGGGAGATAATTTTTCGGCTGGGATCACTCAGGTATTCCGACTGTTCGTCAACGGGGCTACCGGTGCGACCACCAGCTGGACGCCGCCAACCGACCTCGCTATGGGCAAACACCGCTTCTGGATCCGTGGCATAGACGCTAAAGGCAACGCCGGACGCTGGTCCGTACTCTACGAAGCTCTCGTTGTCACTCAGGTAAAACCCACCGGACCGGCACTTTCCACCTTCGACGCAACCCCGACCTTCACATGGAATGCCGTGCCCGGGGCCGCCAGCTACCAGTTCTTCCTGAGAAATCAGGCTACCAACACCATGGTCTTCGACGGTCTGTCCGTCGCCACCAACACATTTACACCGGCCAGCAATATACCGTCCGGGAACTACAAATGGTGGGTCCTGGCCGTCAGCTCCGCACAGGCCGGCAGCATTCGCAGCGGTGGTGCAGAACTGCGCGATATTAATATCGGCGGACAGCCCACCATCACCTCACCCGTCACCGGCACAACCACCGGAGCCAAACCAACCATCACCTGGCAGGCTGTTGACGGGGCTGTTTCTTACATCGTCTTTATGAACCGCGCGTCTGCACCAGCAGAAAACGTACTCAACGTCCCCGGTATCACCACGACCAGCTTCACACCGGCAGCCGCCATCGCGGCCGGCGATTACCGACTGTGGCTCCGTGCTGTCGATGGCACGGGTAAACTTTCCAGCTGGAGCACCGAAGTCAAACTCAAAATCGCCGCACAAGTACTGACACCAGCCGGGAACGACCTGCTGCTTGCGGGCATTCCCGAACAACTGGTGCCAAACCTGCTGGCGCCGATCGACTCCGTCAGTATGCAGCAGCCCAATCGACTTCCAGACTCAGCTTGCACCATCCCTGACGGCGTCACCGGCACACAACCAGTACAGCTCACAGGAATGAACCCGACCGCTCCTGCCACTCGAACGGCAACGTTCGATCGTCCGGTAACGGCGGAAACACCTCTGCTGGACCTTGTCATGGAAGAATGGCAGTTGGCTTCACTGATGCTGGACAACTCTATCGACTGAGCCTGACAACGCCGTCAACCAGCACCGTTTTTACAACGGCAGGCAGTGTCTGCCCGTCAAATGGAGTGTTCCGGCTGCGCGAGGCAAACCTGCCGGCATCCACCGTCCACTCGGCCTGCGGATCGATCAGCGTGATATCCGCAGCCTGACCAACCTCCAGCGTACCGCAGGGCAATCCCAGCACATCCGCCGGACCCTTCGTAAGTCTGGCAATCAACTGCAGCCACGTCAGATGACCCGGGCGAATCAGCGCCTGCACACACACACTCAGTGCTGTTTCCAGGCCGCAGATCCCGAATGGAGCCTGATCCAGCTCCACCTGCTTCTTCTCCTGAGCACGCGGCTGATGATCGGCCGAAATTGCACTGATCGTACCATCTCGCAAACCCGCTATCAGTGCATCCACATGTTCGCGCGAACGCAGTGGAGGATTGCATTTGTACATCGGATCAAATCGATCCATAACCTCGTCAGTCAGCAGCAGATGGTGCGGAGCCACGTCGCAGCTGACCGCCAAACCGGTCGCCCGAGCCTGCCTGATGCGCGCCACCGAATCCCGAGTGCTTACGCACATCAGATGAACTCGACCACCCGTCAGCTCTGCCAGTGCGATATCCCGCCCCGTCATAATGTCCTGAGCCGCAGCCGGGATGCCCCGCAGTCCCAACCGAGTCGACTGGAAACCCTCGTGCATTACACCCTGTTCCGCCAGTTCCGGGACCATCGCAAAATGCAGCACAGGACGACGAAACATTCGTGTATACTCGAGCGCTCGACGCATCACTTCCGCATTCGCTACCGGATGCATGGCGTCCGAAAAACCTACCGCCCCCCCCTGCACCAGCTGACCAATCTCCGCCAGCTCTTCTCCCCTGTGCTGCTTGGTCACTGCCCCCAGCGGATACACACGACACTGCCGGGCACGCTCCGCCTGCAACCGAATAAACTCGGCAGCCGAACGATTGTCCACCACCGGACTGGCGTCGGACTGGGCACAGATGGTGGTGAAACCACCGGCCAGCGCCGCCGCAGTACCCGTCAATACGCACTCATCCTCCTCGCATCCAGGTTCACGCAGCGAAACGTGCAGATCAACAAAACCCGGACACACCAGCAGACCAGCAGCATCCAGCACCGGGACTCCCGGGGCAGCATCAGCGGGGACAGTCCCCGGTGCAACCACGGCAGCAATCCGGCCACCACGAACCCAGACATCTGCCAGAGCATCAGTTTCCGACGCCGGATCCAGCACTCGGCCACCACGAATCCAGACCTCACTCACGCCGCACCTCCGCTTCCCGCACGACGTTCTCGAGCCAGCAGAGACAAACACGCCATCCGAATCAGCAGACCATTGGAAACCTGATCAAGAATCACGGAATTGGGGCCATCCGCCACGTCCGGAGTCAGTTCCACTCCACGATTGATAGGACCGGGCGCCAGTACCAGAAGATCCTTTCGAGCCCGACGGATCCGCTCCGCATTCATCCCGAACAACTCGGCGTACTCCGCAATTGACGGGAAAAAAGCCCCCCGCTGTCGCTCAAACTGCACCCGCAGCAGATTCACACAATCCACCTCCGGAAGAATCTCGTCCAGATTCCAGGCCACCTCAACACCCAGTTGACGTATCTCCGTCGGTACCAGCGTCGAAGGACCGCAGACGATGACCCGAGCCCCCAGTTTCACCAGCCCGTGAATATTCGAACGAGCCACGCGACTGTGGCGAATATCACCAACCAGCGCCACCGTCAGTCCTGCGATCCGACCGCGATGCCGACGAATCGTGTAGATGTCCAGCAAACCCTGAGTCGGATGCTCATGAGTCCCGTCGCCCGCATTCAGCACACCAGCTCGCAGATGCCGCGACAGCAGATGCGGGGCGCCCGGAGTCTTATGACGACAGACCACCAGATCCACACCCATCGCCTCGATCGTCAGAGCCGTGTCAATAAACGTCTCACCCTTCGACAGACTGCTGGAGCTGGCCGAAAAATCGACCGTATCCGCACCCAGACGACGAGCCGCGAGGCTGAAGCTGGTGCGAGTCCTCGTGGAATTCTCGAAGAACAGGTTGGCGACCACCAGCCCCTTGAGCGTACTCAGACGCTCCGAACCCCCGGCTGTCGCACGCTCCAATTCCTCTGCCAGGTCCAGAACCGTCGTCAGTTGAGCAGCCGTCAGCCGCTCCAGACCCAGCAGATGCCGCTCACCCCACGGACCGCTGAGAGGAAGTTCCGATAATTGCATCACCCTCAGTCCGCTCCTTTCACCCGACACTTCCAGCCGGTCAGCCCGGCTGACAGACCCTGCCTGACCCGCCATTCAGCACTCCTGCTGCCGCACCGTCAGCTGGACTATGCCTGCTCTCGCCAGCCGCAGCATAGCCTGCAATTGTGATTCATCAAACGGCTGCCCCTCCGCAGTACCCTGAACCTCAATAAAACGACCACGCCCCGTCATCACCACATTCATATCCACTTCCGCTGTGCTGTCCTCAGAATAATCCAGATCCAGCACAGGCACTCCAGCCACAACGCCCACACTGATCGCAGCAACGGAATCCAGCAGAATCGGCTGGCCACCAACACCCTGCCCCCCTGGGAACACAGCAGTCACGGCGTCCGCCAGCGCGATGTAGCCGCCCGTGATACTGGTTGTCCTCGTCCCGCCATCAGCCTGCAGCACATCACAGTCCACTGTAATCGTGTAGTCACCCAGCGCCGCAAAATCCACCACAGCCCTGAGACTGCGACCGATCAGCCGCTGAATCTCCGTCGTACGACCGTCAACCTTGCTGCGTTCACGCTGTTTCCGAGGGCTGGTGCTGCCCGGAAGCATCGAATACTCACCCGTCACCCACCCCTGCACCGCAACCGAGGGGTCGCGCGGACGACGCCACGGAGGCACACCCTTCTCCACACTGGCCGTGCAAAGCACCATGGTGTTGCCAGCCTCAATCAGAACACTGGCCTGCGCTGTCCTGACGAATCCCCGCTGAATCTTCAATACACGCAACTGATCCGCGGCTCGCCCATCATGACGCTGCATGTTCTGATCCCACAACTGCGGACTGCGGGCGACTGACCAGTAACAACCCAGCCACATGGAACAACAGGGGAGTCAGCAACAGGTCGCCAGCCAGCGTTCCACGAGCAAACGGCAGGCCGTTGATCAGGCACTGCAGCAGACCCTGAGCAGTCTGAGGATACAGGTACTGACCATTCAGCGGCATACACCACGCACCAGTGTTGCTGATCAGGAAAAACAACACGGCTGAAACCAATCCTGCTGCAAGCGCCCGCGAAGTCGTCTGTGGCCGCAGAATGTAACCAGCCAGCATCACCAGCAGATAGGCCGCATAGTCGAAAGCCATCGATCCGTAAAAGCCATACCCCGTGCGCCAATGCAGCGCAGCGTCCGAAACCAGTCGAGTCCCCAGGATGGCAAGTACAGCCAGCCACACCGGACGAACTCGCGCACCGCAGAAAACCGCCAGCGCCCCCAGCATCGAGAGGTTCTCAAGCGGCATGGGCAACAGCCGCAGCAGCACACACAAAACCGCAGCAGCGAAAACAAACAAACCAGTCACTTTACCAGTCATCACTTTTCCCCTCCGGCCGCACCACGCCGCAATCGGTCGTTCAACGCGACCCCCAGACCAATCTCACGAAACTGTCTGGCGATGATAACGTCCAGACCGGCAGAGTCGAGATCCCGCAGGGCTGCAAAAAAACCAGCA